>ERZ860590.103-NODE-103-length-86785-cov-12.956555_pt1 | contig 86785 bp, 102 predicted proteins | sample MGYA00509975_ERZ860590 | MGnify/ENA primary metagenome ERZ860590 (study PRJEB30046, sample SAMN00715250) | human gut metagenome | study: EMG produced TPA metagenomics assembly of the A metagenome-wide association study of gut microbiota in type 2... | reverse complement strand
ATGAGGAAGAAATTCTGCTCCACCAGGCTGCTAAGAATGCCTTTGATGAGATGGGAGTCAAGAAACTGCCCAAGGTCAAAGAGTTGCAGACAGAGTACGCAAAATTGCTGGAAGAAAAGAAAAAGACCTATGCCGAGTATCGGCGTTCCCGTGAGGAAATGCGGGAGCTTTTAACGGCAAAGGCCAATGTGGATCGGGTGCTGAAAATGGAGGTAGAACAGGATGTTGAAAAAGAAAAAGACCACGGCCAGCGGTAAGCTGGTCCTGGTCAAAAGCGTTCGCAGAACGCGCAGCCACAGAATGAAATTCTGTGTTCAAAGGGGCTTGGGGGCGCTGCCCTCAACAAGCAAGCGGAGAGGAAAATCACGGAGGGATTTTCTTCTCTGCGGGCCTGTGTGTATTAACACAGGCATTGCTTGCCAGTTTTGTTTGGGTGCTATCCTTACGGGAAGTGTCTACCCTAAAAGTGCGTTTGCCCGCCGTGAAATGCTACCCTTAACGTGAATACACTGAAAGGATAACCACCATGAAAGATATAGAAATCGGGCCTATTCGCCCACCTTCTGAAAGTAATAGCCTGCTGATCCGGGTCACAAGGGGATGCCATTGGAATAAGTGTTATTTCTGCGGGCTTTATAAATCCATGCGCTTTTCCATGCGGCCCATTGATGAAACCATAGAAGATATTAGGCGGCAGGCCCAGCTCAACCGGGGGAAAAAGATTACTTCCTGCTTCTTGCAGGACGGGGATGCCCTGGTGCTGAAAACGGATTATCTACTCCGCATTTTGGATGCGATCAATCAAAACTTTCCCGATATGCAGTACATCACTTCTTATGCCCGCGCTGATAGTATCACTCGGAAAAATCCGGCAGAGCTAAAGGCGCTCCGGCAAGCGGGCCTGAACCATCTTTACAGCGGAATGGAAACCGGCTCGGATCGGATACTGAAACTTATCAACAAAGGTTTTGATGCGGATACCGTTGTACGAAGCGGCTGCATGGCAAAAGATGCGGATATGATCTTGTCGGAGTTCATATTGCTGGGGATCGGCGGCAAGGAGCTGTCTGAAGAAAATGCTGCTCAAACAGCAAAGGCGTTGAACATCATCCAGCCTGATTTTATCCGTGTCCACGCCACGGGTATTAAGCTAGAGTCCAAGCTGGGCGAGTTTGTCAGGGATGGCTCGTTTACTCTGCAATCGGAGGAAGAAATCGTTATAGAGCAAAAGTTATTCTTGCAGCAGCTACATGAGATGGACAGTTACTATGTGAATGAACACATCGTCAATCTGCTTCTGGAGGTCAGGGGAAATCTGCGAACAGAGAAACAGGAAATGCTCTCTACGATTGACCGCTTTCTGACCCTGCCACCGGATGAAAGGCTTTTGTTTACTGTCGGCAGGCGGCTCAATATCTTCTTCCGCTTGGACGATCTGAAAAAGCCGAAGCTGCATCAAAAGGCCGGGGAAAGCCTGCAACAGATTTTAAGTAAGAATCCCCATGTTGACTTTGCCGCGCTGTGCAATTACGTCCGGCAGTCACAAATTTAGAGCAGAAAATATAAGCTGGGCATAGCCGTTTTTCGTCAGCTATGCCCAGCCTTTTATTTGCGACTTTGACAGCATGGCGGCTGAACATCCAGGCCGTCCAGATAGTTGTTTCCCCACTGGCACATTGCATCCAGAATAGGAACAATACTCTGTCCAAATGGGGTAAGAGAATATACCGTCTTGGGCGGCTTTTCTGGAATCACTTCACGATGAATCATGCCGTTGTTTTCCAGATCGTGAAGCTGCTGCGAAAGCATCTTCGGCGTGGCGTTTGAAATCAGCCGCTGTAACTCCATATAGTGTAATGGATGGTCAATCAGATGCCAGAGGATCAACGGCTTATACTTGCCGCCGATCAAAGACAGGGTTGCCTCAACTGGGCAGTTGAATTGATTTTTTTCACATTTCATAAAATGGCTCTCCTTTCCCGCAAGGTGCTATCTTTTTGGGAAGTATCTTCCGAAAAAGTGCATTCTTGCGGTTTTGTGTTCTAGTGCTACAATTAGGTCAATGGTTGATTTGATATGCTCAAAATAAAAATACTGAAAGGACTATATATTATGGATTTTATCACGATTGCAAAGCAGCGTATGTCGGTACGCGATTACAAGGAAACGAAGGTAGAACCTGAGAAGCTGGAGCAGATTCTGGAGGCTGCTCATGTGGCCCCGACCGCTGCCAACCTTCAGCCGATTCGCCTGATTGCCGTTCAGAGCGAGGAAGGTCTTGCGAAGATCAGTAAAGCGGCCAATATCTACGGTGCGCCCCTGGCTATTATTGTTTGCGCCGATCACGATAAGGCGTGGGTACGGCCTTTCGATCAGAAGCAGACCGGTGACATTGACGCCTCCATCCTGACCGACCACATGATGCTCCAGGCCACAGAGCTGGGCCTTGGAACGGTGTGGGTATGCTACTTCAAGCCCGATGTTCTGCGCAAGGAATTTGACCTCCCGGCCAACCTGGAGCCGGTCAACATTCTGGTTGTCGGCTATTCCGATGAAGGAACCGGCGACCCCAATCGCTTCAATAAGCAGCGCATCCCGATGAGCCAGCTGGTTTCCTACGAAACGCTGTAATTGAATACCCGCGCAGCCCCTGCAAAACAGCACAGGGGCTGCGTTTTTATCTTTCTGAAATATGAGCGTAGGTTTCTTCAAGAATCCACCGGATATGTTCGTCCTGCAAGGAATAAATCACGTTTTTCCCGGCCTTGCGTGATTGCACTAACCGGACAATCCAAAGCGCACGAAGCTGGTGGGATATGGCCGATTCTGTGACCTCCATCTTTTGTGCCAGTTCGCTGACGCAAGAATCTTTCTGCATCAGATACCAAAGTATCCGCATCCGTGTGTAATCGCCCATCGCTTTGTGAAGCTCGGTTAATTGTTCCAATTCGCCAGGGCTTGGAGCGGAAAAAGTTTTTTTCTCTGTTTCGTTCATGTATTTTTCTCCAATCTATAATGAAGCTGTTTGACAGACAAGAATTATGTCAGTATCATAGTCACAGGAAGGAGCTGATTTTTATGCCGCATTACAATCTACCCCATAACCACGGACAGAATATTGAAAAAGTCTTAAATAAGATGCCCTCTGCGGAAGGGTTTAAGGATATATCATTTTTATTTCAGCAGCTTGGCGATCCGACCCGGCTGCGGATTCTGTGGCTGCTGTGCCATTGTGAAGAATGTGTATGCAATCTCGCGGCGGCTGTGGATATGAGCGCCCCTGCTGTGTCACATCATCTGCGGATATTAAAAAAGAGCGGGATCATTTCAAGCCGCAGGGACGGAAAAGAAGTCTATTATTCGCTATCGGACACGCCGCAGGCAAAGCTCCTGCATCATGCCATAGATGCGTTGTTTGAAGTATCATGCCCGACTGAACAATAAGGAAATGCGCCGCAGCGTGTGAAAGTTGCGGCGCATTTCTATTGCGCTTAACCCTGATTTGTGCTGCCCGCTGGCATATCCGGCAGCTTGACCCGCATGGCGCGGATGGCATTGAGAATCGCAATAATGGAAACGCCTACATCCGCGAACACCGCCGCCCACATATTTGCATAGCCTAGCGCACCTAAAATCAGAACCAGGAATTTCACGCCCAGGGCAAACACAATATTCTGATTTGCGATGCGGATCGTCTTACGGGCGATCTTCATAACAGCGGCAATCTTGGACGGTTCATCCGTCATAAGAACCACGTCAGCAGCTTCAATGGCCGCATCGGAACCCAAGCCGCCCATAGCAATACCGACATCGGCCCGCGCCAGTACGGGAGCGTCATTGATACCATCCCCAACAAAGGCCAACATACCTTTTTCGCTTTTCTGCTTCAGCAGGCTTTCCACGCGGTCAACCTTATCAGCGGGCAGCAGTTCAGTATAAACCTGATCCAGATGAAGCTGCCCTGCGACTTTCTTTCCAACGGCATCTGCATCGCCGGTCAGCATGACCGTTTTGCGGATACCGGCAGATTTCAGCAGCTTGATTGCGGCTGGAGCATCGGCCTTGATCTCGTCCTCAATGATGATACATCCAGCGTATTTCCCGTCACAGGCCAGATAGACCACGGTGCCGACAGCTGAGGATGGCGTGTACTTAATATGCGCTTTCTCCATCAGCTTGGTGTTTCCGGCCAGAATCGTTTTCCCGTCAATCACGGCCTGCACGCCGTGACCGGCAATTTCCTGGACATCGGAAACTCGGCTGTTGTCGATTTTCTGTCCATAGGCGTTTTTAATAGAAAGAGAAATCGGGTGGTTGGAGTAGTCCTCAGCGTATGCGGCCAGCTCCAAAAGCTGCGCTTCCTTCATGCCGACAGGGTGGATCTCGCTGACCGCAAAGGAGCCTTTTGTCAGTGTGCCGGTCTTATCAAAGACCACGACCTCGGTATTTGCCAGGGCCTCCAGATAGTTGCTGCCCTTTACCAGAACGCCGATCTTGGACGCGCCGCCGATGCCTCCGAAGAAACTAAGCGGAATGGAGATGACCAGCGCACAGGGGCAGGAAATCACCAGGAAGGTCAAGGCACGGTAAATCCAGGTGCTGAATGGCTGCTGGGTAATCAGCGGCGGCAGGATTGCCAGCGCCAGAGCAGCAAATACCACTACCGGGGTATAATACCTGGCAAAGCGTGTGATGAAATTCTCAATACGGCCCTTCTTATCGCTTGCGTTTTCCACAAGGTCAAGGATTTTGGCTACGGTGGATTCCCCAAATTCTTTTGTGGTCTGAATGTTCAGGATGCCGGTCTGGTTGATACAGCCGCTGATGACCTCCATTCCCGGCTCCACCTCGCGGGGCATGGATTCTCCGGTCAGGGCCGAAGTGTCCAGGGTGGAGAAGCCTTTGAGAATCGTACCGTCCAGCGGGATGCGCTCTCCCGGTTTCACAACAATGGTTTCTCCGATCTGAACCTCGTCCGGGTCAACCTGAACCAGTTTTCCGTCCCTTTCGATGTTAGCATAGTCCGGGCGAATGTCCATCAGGCTTGCGATAGATTTTCTGGACTTGGACACCGCATAGGACTGGAACCATTCGCCCACCTGGTAAAACAGCATAACGGCGACACCCTCGGAATGTTCGCCCAAAATGAGTGCGCCGATGGTGGCAATCGTCATCAGGAAATTTTCGTCAAACACCTGTCCATGCAGGATGTTCGTGATTGCCTTCCAGACAATATCCCAGCCGACAACCACATAGCAGACGAGAAAGACCGCCATCTCCGCCAATTCAGGGAGATGGAGCAAGCTGCCTGCAAGAAACAGCACCGCCGCCACGATAATGCGTGTGAGCAAGTGCCTTTGTTTTCGTGTCATAGTGTATTCTCCTTTCGTTGCAGCAGAAAGCGTGTCACGCTTTTTCTGTCTATTGATGAAAAACACCGGCTACCTTGTGGCAGCCGGTGTCCAGCTTTTCATTACGCCTTAACAGTCACATCCGGCTCGATCTGCTTAATCAGCGTCTTTGCTTCGGCCAGAACAGCGTCAAACTGATCGTCCGGCGCTTCCAGAACCATCTTCTGACCCAGGAAGTTGACGGATACGCTGGTCACACCATCAATCTTCTTCACGGCGTTCTGGATTTTGTCAGCACAATGGCCGCAGTCCAGGTCAAGCAGTTTAATGGTCTTTTTCATTGAGAAAGCCCCCTTTCATTTTGGTATTTGGTTGGCTTGATATGGCTGAACAATTAAAAGATTGTTTAATCGTTCATGCTGCCAGTATATTCACGAAAACCCTCAAAGTCAATGGATTTGGGAGCGGTTCTGCCCTTTGGATTGGAGAACCTGCCGATTGGATTTCCAGCAAAAAACCTCATTTCTCTTTGGATAAAAAAAGCTCCACTTTGGAGCAGACAAAGGAGAAGCAGGATAAGTATAATGAAAAACGGTCAAAGACCTTGTGCGTAAACTTTATGTTCGGGGCTTTAGCATCTTTCCCCCAAGATGCCAAACGCCCCTTTTCATAACGGTATTTAGTTCCCTACGGGGGAGGGGTACTCGCACAAATCTTTATAAGAAAGAAGGGATGATTTTGCAAAAGGAGCAATTTGACATTACGGGTATGACTTGCTCGGCCTGCTCTACCAGAGTGGAAAAGAGCGTGGCAAAGCTACCTGGCATCAAAGAAGTGTCCGTCAACCTGTTAAAAAACAGCATGGTTGCTTCTTATGATGAATCCGTTTTGGATACGGCGGGAATCGTCCAGGCCGTTGAAAAGGCCGGTTATGGCGCGATTCCCAAAGCCTCCGCACAAAACAAGAGCCGCACGACCACACCGGCAGCAAAACCGGAGGTCAGTACGGCGCAGGTAGAATACAAGCAGATGAAACAGCGGCTGCTGCTTTCTGCCCTTTTTACGATCCCACTGTTTTATATTTCTATGGGTCACATGATGGGGTGGCCGCTCCCCAGCTCCTTGCTGGGGATGGAAAATGCAATCAGCTTTGCATTTACCCAATTCCTGCTGCTGATCCCGGTGGTGTTCATCAACTTCAAATATTACCGGATGGGCTTCAAGACCCTGTTCCACGGCTCGCCTAACATGGATTCGCTGATTGCGATAGGCTCCAGCGCCGCAATCGTTTATGGCATTTACGCCATTTACAAAATCGGCATCGGATTCGGTCATGGGGATATGGCTACGGTTCACAGCTTTATGATGGATTTGTATTTTGAATCCGCAGGCATGATTCTGACCCTTATCACCTTGGGCAAAACCCTGGAGGCCCGCGCAAAGGGTAAGACTTCGGATGCAATTACAAAGCTGATGAATCTGGCTCCCAAAACAGCTACCGTGGAGCGGGATGGAAAAGAGCTTCAGGTGCCTGTGGAAGAAGTGCAGTTGGGCGAAACCCTGATTGTCAAGGCCGGTGAGTCTGTGCCGGTGGATGGTATTGTCATCGAGGGCTTTTCCTCCGTTGATGAATCTGCCCTGACCGGCGAGAGCATCCCCGTGGAGAAGCATATCGGGGACAAAGTGATCGGCGCGACCACAAGTAAGTCCGGCTATTTCAAGATGCAGGCCACCAAGGTGGGCGATGATACCACGCTGGCACAGATCGTCCGTCTGGTGGATGAAGCGACCAGCTCCAAGGCCCCTATTGCGAAACTGGCTGATAAGGTCAGCGGCGTGTTTGTTCCGGTGGTTATCAGCATCGCGCTGATTGCAGTCATTGTCTGGCTGCTGTTGGGATATGGCTTTGAATTTGCCCTATCTATCGGCATTTCTGTCCTGGTCATTTCCTGTCCCTGTGCGCTGGGCCTTGCAACGCCTACGGCCATTATGGTCGGAACCGGCAAGGGCGCAAGCAACGGTATCCTGATTAAATCGGCGGAGGCCCTGGAAACGGCCCATAACATTGATACGGTTGTGCTGGATAAGACCGGCACGATTACCCAGGGTACGCCCGTGGTGACAAATATGCTCTGCAAAGAGGGTGTTCCACAAAAGGAGATGCTGCAAATCGCTGCTTCGCTGGAAAAGCTGTCCGAGCATCCGCTGGCGGACGCGATTGTGGCAGAGGCCGAAAAAGCACAACTTTCCTTCCTCCCGGTGGATGATTTCAAGCAGATTCCCGGTCAGGGCCTTGTGGGTCAGATCGGAAACGAAACGTGCCTTGCCGGAAACCGCCGACTGATGGCGGCAAATGGCATCAATGGCGGCGCACTCCTTCAGTTGGGCGAGGAAATGGCGGTTGACGGGAAAACACCTCTGTTCTTTGCCCGTGGCGGTCAGCTTATTGGTGTCATTGCCGTGGCGGATGTAGTTAAGCCCACCAGCAAGCAGGCCATAGCGGAATTGACCGGCATGGGCATTGAGGTGGTCATGCTGACCGGCGACAATGCAAAGACCGCAGAAGCGATTCAGCGTCAGGTCGGCGTGGATCGTGTTGTGGCAGAGGTATTCCCCCAGGACAAGGAGAAGGAAATCCGTCGTTTGCAGAGCGTCGGTAAGAAGGTGGCGATGGTCGGTGACGGTATCAACGATGCTCCGGCCCTTGCCAGAGCGGATGTTGGTATCGCTATCGGGGCCGGAACGGATGTGGCGATTGAGTCAGCGGACATTGTTTTGATGAAAAGCGATCTGCTGGATGTGTCCACGGCAATCCAGCTTAGTAAGGCGGTTATCCGCAACATCAAGCAAAATCTGTTCTGGGCGTTTATCTACAACATCATCGGTATTCCGGTGGCGGCAGGCGTATTCTATCTTCCCTTTGCATGGAAGCTGAACCCCATGATCGGCGCTTTTGCTATGAGTTTCAGTTCGGTATTCGTGGTGTCCAATGCCCTGCGTCTGCGGTGGTTCAAGGCGAAGCATCAGGCCAATACAGAACGGGATTCAGTCCCTATGTATGAACAAACAACGATTAAACAAGAACGAAAAGGAGCAATTCACATGGAAAAAGTATTGAACATCGAGGGAATGGTTTGCGGAATGTGTGTAAAACACGTTGATAAGGCGCTGCGGGACATCCAGGGCATCAAGGATGTGGATGTTTCCCTGGAGAGTAAGTCGGCCCAGGTGCAGCTTGACCAGGATGTGCCGGATGCTGTGCTGAAAGCTGCTATCGAGGACGCTGGCTATCAGCTCGTCAGTATCCAGTAACGGGCCGTTTATGAAGGCCAAGAAAGGCGATATTGTTCACAAGCTAAAAATCGCCAGAGGACAGTTAGACGGTATCCTGCAAATGGTTGAGGAAAATCGCTATTGCGTGGATATTTCCAATCAGCTTCTTGCTACGCAGGCGTTATTAAAAAGCGCCAATCAGCAGATTTTGCAAGCCCATATACGAAGCTGCGTCCGGGATGCCCTGCAAACGGACGCTGTAAATCCAAAACTGGAAGAAGCCCTGAAATTACTGGAAAAAATGATACAGTAACAACGGGAGCGGGAAGGGCCTTATGTCCTTTCCGCTCCTAAATTCGTTTCAGATTGGATTGTAAATCCTGCGGTTGGGAGCGTACAAAGAAGCCCGGATTTTATATACTTTAAGTGGTTAGTTAGATATGGCTAATCCAGCAAGGCACGTCACTGGCGCGCTTTGCTGGATACCTTGTAATTAAAATAGACCAGGAGGAATAGAGTGATGAAACAGGCACTTGACACAAGAACAAAGCTCTTAACAAAAAATCCCTGGCCGCTGATGATTGAACTTAGCATCCCTGCGGTTCTTGGCATGGTGGTCGTTGGGCTTTATAACATGATGGATTCCATCTTTGTCGGCCAGATGGTTGGTGACGTGCAGATGGGAGCCATATCGGTATCCTATCCTTTAACCCTTATCAATGCCGGTTCAGCGGCAATGCTGGGCGTGGGTTCTGCATCGGTACTGTCCCGCGCTATCGGTAAGAAGGACGAGAACACAATTAAGAAGATCATGGGCAACTTGGTTGCGATGGTTCTTCTGTTGTCCGTCATCTACACTGTTGTGGGTATGGTTTTCACCCGCCAGCTTCTGTCCCTGACCGGAGCCAGCGATAACATTCTGAATTACGCTGAGAAATATCTGCGGATCGTATTCGCCGGTTCTCTGTTCGTAAACTTCTTCCAGAGCGCCAACATGGTCATCCGTGGAGAAGGCCAGCTCAAAAGGGCAATGACCATTATTGCCAGTGGCGCTATTTTGAACATTATCCTTGACCCCATTTTTATCAGCATCCTCAACCCCTACGGCATGGGCATTGAAGCGGCTGCTTATGCAACGATTTTTTCCCAGTTTGTCCAGGCTGCGATTACCCTGTGGTATTTCAAGAAGAAAAGCCCCCATGTGAAGATCGGGCGTATCCGCATTGATGGTGAGCTGCTTCCCCAGGTTCTTTCTGTCGGCATCTCTGCTCTGTTAATGCAGATTCTGACCCTGGTGCAGCAGACAGTGATTTATCGTGTGGCATCGAACTATGGCGGTGAAACCTCCCAGCTCCTTTTAGCGGCGGCGCTCCGGTTCTGGAATTTCTCTTTTGTACCTCTATGGGGTATCAGCCAGGGATTCCAGCCTGCCGCCGGTACAAACTACGGTGCGAAAGACTATGACCGGGTAAAGACGCTGACCAGAGTTTTCATTATCGCCGCAACGCTGCTGTCGCTGGTGTTCTATATCCCCGCCGAGCTGTTCCCAGAAAAGATTTTGTCCATGTTCCTGACAACGCCGGGTATCGCCGCATCAGGTTCGACAAACTTCCGTATCATGTTCAGCACCTATATCCTGCAAGGCAGCTTTATGATCGCCGTGACCCTGTTTCAGTCTTTGGGTAAAGCGAAAAAGGCCACCTGGCTTGTGCTGTTCCGTCAGATTATTCTCTTTATCCCGCTTTGTGTGGTTCTGCCAATGATCGGCGGCATGGGTATTCGCGGCGTGTGGCTGGCGATTGCGCTGACCGATGCGATTCTGGTGGCTATTATCGCGTTCATGGTGGCTTATGAGTTCCGCAAACTGCCTGCGACTTCTTCCGTAAATCGGTGAGGAGGGAGCGTTCATGTATCTTTGCGATGGAAAAATAGGAAATGAATATAAAGTTGAGGATATTGATCTGCCTGTCAATATAGAAAAGCGTTTGGAGGCCCTTGGGATGACCCGTGGAACCTCTATCGCTGTTCTGAACAGCAAAAGTCGGGGTGTCCTGATTGTGAAAGTCAGGGGAACACGCTTTGCACTTGGGCGCAATATCACAAAGAATATTTTAGTGGGGTAAATTCCGATGAGAGAAAATTTGACTATCGGCTTCATCGGAAATCCGAACTGCGGAAAGACAACACTTTTCAATGCTTACACCGGTGCAAATCTGAAAGTGGCAAACTGGCCAGGTGTAACCGTTGAGAAAGTAGAGGGTGCCATTAAAGACCATGATCTGAATATTCGACTGGTCGATCTTCCTGGCACTTACAGCCTGACCTCCTACACAATGGAAGAACAGGTATCCAGACAGTTTATACTAAGCGATGAAGTCGATGTGATTATTGATGTTGCGGACGCTTCCGCTCTGGAGCGAAACCTATACTTAACTTTGCAGCTTTTGGAGCTGGGCAAGCCGGTTGTGCTGGCGCTGAACATGATGGACATTGTGGAAAAGCGCGGCATGGAGATTGACACACACAGACTGCCGGAAATGCTGGGCATCCCGGTCATTCCAGTTTCAGCCAGAAAACGGACAGGACTGGATGTGCTACTTCATGCAGCCGCGCACCATAAAGACTGTAAAGATCCGGAGTGTCTGATTCATCATCATAAATATACTCCAAAACACCGGCACGACCACCATTCAGAATACGCAATGGTTTACAGTGATGCTATTGAGGACAAGATTGATCTTATCATGGCAGAGCTGAAGCGGAAATATCCGAACCTGTCCAATTACCGCTGGCACGCCATTAAGCTGCTGGAGCAGGATAAGGAAATCTCTGCACGTTATCCGGTCAATATGCCGGATGTGATCGACCGGAACTATGAATCCGACATTATCAATGAGAAGTATGATTTTATCGAGGAAATCATCAGGGAGGTTCTGGTCAATAAGGATCGTCAAGACGCTTTGACGGAAAAGGCAGACCGTGTATTGACGCATAAGTTTTGGAGCATCCCGATTTTCCTCGTTGTCATGGCGGCGGTGTTCTTCCTGACCTTTACCATTGGCGATTGGCTGAAAGGATTCCTAGAATTAGGAATTGAAAGCCTGTCGGCATTGATAAGCGATGGACTGATTGCTGTCGGGGTCAATGAAGTGCTGCGCTCCCTGCTGGTAGACGGCATCATCGCCGGTGTGGGCGGTATCCTGACTTTCCTGCCGAACATTTTCATTCTGTTTCTGGCATTGGCTTTTCTGGAGGACAGCGGATATATGGCCCGTGTTGCGTATGTCATGGAAGGGATTATGAGCAAGCTGGGACTTTCCGGACGGGCATTTATCCCCATGATTTTGGGATTTGGCTGCACTGTTCCGGCAATCATGGCTTCACGGTCTTTGGAAAACCGGCGTGACCGTTTTAAGGTCATGTTGATTACGCCCTTTATGAGTTGCAGCGCCCGTCTGCCAATCTACATCTTGTTTGCCGAGATGTTCTTTCAGGAACGCGCCATGCTCGTGGCCTATTCCATGTACCTGATCGGCCTGGTGGTCGCTATCCTGGTAGCGGCGATCATCCATTTGATTGACCGGAGAAAATCGGAAAATTATCTGCTGATTGAGCTGCCGGAATATAAGGCCCCCAGCGCCAGAACTGTGGCAATCTATGTATGGGAAAAGGTAAAGGACTACCTTACCAAAGCAGGTACTACCATCTTTGTAGCATCTATCCTCATGTGGGTGATCCTGAACTTTGGGCCGCATGGCTATACTACGGAAATGGCAGACAGCTTCGGGTCTATCCTGGGCCATTGGCTTGTACCGATCTTTGCACCGATTGGACTGGGATTCTGGCAGATAGCGGTTGCTCTGATTGCTGGCATCTCTGCAAAAGAGGTTGTGGTGTCCAGTTGTGCCGTTCTGTTTGGGATTCCCAATATCAACTCCGGCGCGGGAATGGATACATTGGTCGGCATCCTGGGTGCAGCCGGTTTTGGACAGCTCAATGCGTTTTGCCTGATGATTTTCTGCCTGCTTTACGTTCCCTGTGCAGCGGCCCTAGCTACAATTCGCAAGGAATCCGGCAGTACAAGGTGGATGCTGTTCTCGGCCCTGTTCCAGTTGGTTGTGGCCTGGGCTGTTACTTTTGTGGTTTATCGTGTTGGACTTTTGCTGTGAGGTATGAATATGACGTTTGGAAAAGTGCTTCGTTCAGCGGCCATTTTATCAGTGGTCGCATTTGGACTTTGGATTTTGAAAAGAGGATCGGAGACCCAAAGCTAATAAGTTGTGAGTTTCCAGTCAGAAAGGAGTTTTAGATGCTTGTTACTGGTATAATCCTTATCGGGATTGTTTTCTATGCAATATGGGCTGTGCGAAAAATCCATAAGAACCGCAAAAATGGTTCTTGTTGTAGCGGCAGTTGTTCCGGTTGTGTAGGAAAGGAATATTGCAGCAAATAAAATCCCGCATATAGCCGATGTTTTCCGTTTTGGAGGGCATCGGCTTTTTCGTATATTTGCACATTCGGCAGGGCTGCACTATAATAGAATTTGCTTTCTGATTGGATTGCACATCCTGCCGATTGGAGCGGTATAAAATGAGAAAAAACTATATAATAAAAGACGCCAGGAGAATCCTGGCAGAACAAATACGAGATAACGGAATGAATACTATGAACAAAAACCCTATCACCAATGCTACGGGGTTATCTGCGATTATTCCAAAAGATAATGACGGATATTGCACCGTCTATAAAATGGACTGTGAGGATGGCCTGGGGCTTATGACAGTCTATCAGGTTTATCCCGGTATCCAGCTTATTTACAATGATTTTGAAGCAACGAGTTGTTATTGGGACGGAACCATTGATAAGAATGTGCTGGAGATCAATCATTGCCGGGAAGGGCGTGAAGGGAGCGTATTGCAAAGCGGTTCCTGCCTGTACCTCGGAGAAGGGGATCTTTCCATTCATACAATGGATAACTGTGCTTCTGAAATGGCCTTTCCTTTGAGACATTATCGCGGAATCTCAGTAGTGCTTGATCTGGAGCTGGTTTCTCAAAATCCGCCTGGAATCCTCGCCGAGAGCGGTATTGGTATTGCAGATTTCAAAAACAAATTTTGTGCCGATGGCGCATGCTTTGTCATGCGGGCCAAGGATGAGATTGAGCATATCTTTTCTGAACTGTATTCCGTACCGGATCGCCTGCAAAAGCCATACTTCATGCTGAAGGTGCAGGAGCTTCTCTTATTCTTGTGTATGGTGGATGTAAATAAAGAAAAGCAGCGAGAGTTATATACTTCTCCCCAGGTGGAGATTGTACGGGACATTCACAAGCGGCTTATCTCCAACTTGCAGGAACGGCCAACGATTGAGGAACTTTCCAAAGAGTATCTTATCAATACGGCAACCTTAAAGGATACGTTCAAGGGAGTTTATGGACAGCCCATTGGAACCTATATGAAAGTGTACCGCATGAAACAGGCCGCTGCTCTGCTTCGCCAGACACAGGCAACCATAGCAGAAATTGCCAGCCAGGTTGGATATGAGAATCAGAGTAAATTTGCAACAGCATTTCGAGATGTCATGAAGATTGCACCGGCTGAATACCGGAAACAAAATAGTGGCGATTGATTGGGCTAGGAAAATTTACGTCTACTGCCGGAGGCAAAATAAAACCAGCAGAAACAAATTGCATTTTGCCCTGCTGGTTTTATTCATAATTTTGCGGATCGGAGGATTTGTAACGTCGGCTGATAAACTGCTCCGCCATACAATCCAGTGTTTTCAAGATAATCTGCCGCTCATCCTCGGTACAGGCCAGAAACTTTCCCATGAAATGCTGTACTTGCTTTTCCTGTTCCGAAGCGTCAGGATAAAACAGCTCATTAGCAGAAATGCCTAATCGCTTGATAAAGGATGCCAGTACATCGTAAGACGGATTTTTCCTGCCCTTTTCAATGTCCTGGAGATGACGAAGCCCTCTGCCGGTTTGATCCGCAAGCTCCTGTTGGGTCAGTCCACATTCTTCTCTTGCATCTCTGAGGCACTGTCCCAAATACACAAATACATCTTCCGGCATGATTGTTCACCTCTATTACATTCTATCGTGCGTAAGAGGAAGTTACCATAACCCAATCACGCGTATTGATATGTGTTTATCATGCAACTTTGAAAGATAAAATATACATAAAAGCCCTGACGGGAGGCCAATAAAAAAAACGGCCTTTCACGGCAGGGCATATTTCCATTACCGCCCGTGACTGCCGTTTGAGGAGTCTACGATGGGCGGTTATTTATTTCAGCAGAATTATGGTTTTCAGGTAGGTGATTACCTAAAAAAATCAATGACCTACCAAAGAGAAATTATACACACGGACACGCGCAATCAAGCGTAAATAATCCGCACAATCGTACAACATATTATACAAAATGCGTCAGACAGCTATTAAGGCCGTCTGACGTTTTTCTTTGTCGATTTTACGGGAATTTTCCCGAACATCCCCGGTGTCGCTCTCCGCCATAGCCATTTCGGTTGCCCTTTGTCCCTAACAACTGAAATGGAGGAAATTATGACCAAGATCAATCTTCGGGAGCAGTATCCCGATTTTTATAAGACCGATTACATTATTGAGGTTCCTGATGAAGTAGCCGCTGTTATGAAAGAGCATGACCGCCTGGAGGCCGCATACCGCCGCCGTACATATTACCACAAGGCGCATTATTCTCTGGATCGCGGAGACGGAATTGAGTATGATGCCCTTTTCGTTTCCATGACCCCTTGTGAGCTGTATGAGCGCAAAGTGACGATGGAGCAGCTTCACGCTGCGATTGCCGCTCTGCCGGACAAGCAGGCCAAGCGCATCTATGCTTACTACTTCCTGGGACTGACAGAATCAGCGATTGCCAAGAGCGAAGGAGTCAGCGTTGCATCGGTCAGCGAATCTATACAGCGCGGCCTTCGGAACATGGAGACTTTCCTTAAAAATCGTCTGTAACGCCCCTGAAAGAAAGGCTCAAAGCCTCACGGTTATTAGAAGGACACGCTATCCTCGTGACCTCAAGATCTTTGAAAACTGAATAGACAGCACAACAGGTACATAACTCATGTACGAGCGAATGTGAAACGCCGCGAAGATGGAGCAGTCAGGGAGGTGATGAAAGAACTGCTTCGGAGCGATCTACGATTTCATAAAACGGATTGTGGCAGATCCGGCGCGATGACTGCATGGGGGCTTAAAGATACTTCCTCACGGCCCGCCAAAGACTTGGGGGGGAACCCTGTGGCACACGATACGAACGATGCTGCGGAGTTATGACAGCCGCGCCAGCGGAGACCTGTTGTGTTCCCATCGTCAGGGGGCGTGGCAAATATGACGAGTAATCCGAACAGAATAACAGTAGCCGCACCAGGTTTTTATCCGAAGATTTCTTTCAGACTGGTGCGGCTGTTTAAGTATTAAGATATTAAGGAGGCGAGAGTGATGTTTGAAAAATTCCATCGAGGTGACATATATTCGGCTGATTTAAGCCCTGGTATCGGCTCTGAACAAAGTGGCTCTCGTCCTGTACTCATTCTTCAAAATAATGTGGGAAATTGTTTCAGTCCTACGATTATTATTGCAGCAATTACCAGTGTAAGCAAAAAAAGCAGAAAGTTCCCCACGCATTACCACTTAAATGACAGATGCGGTTTGGTGAAACCATCTGTTGTTATGCTGGAACAGATCAGAACAATCGACAAGTCGAGGTTAAAAAACTATATTGGTCATCTAAACAAGGATGACATGGAAAACATAAACAAGACGCTCTTGTGCAGTCTGGGGATTACATAAAAGTGCCGAAAGGCCGTATCATTTTCAGGCCGTGCAAGTAGAGTTATAATTTCGTTAGGAATTGCGGAGGTGATTCTGAATGGAGAATATCCAGAATAAAAGCGCATTGATTCCTTCAGATGAAATCCGGTCAGAAGAACGTCTGGCGGAACAAAAATTTGAAGCGTTTATCACTTCGCTGGCACATATAATCGAGAAATATGGTATGAGAGTGCTGGGCGAGGTTGACGGAGCTGCGTGAGAATCGCAGCTTTACATAGGATATTTTCCAAAAGTAAATTTTGGAGGTATGAATTATGAACCGATATGGAAAACGCTGTGTTTTGTATCCGAGGGTCAGCACAGAGATGCAAGTGGACGGATACAGCCTGGAAGGTCAAAAAAATATGCTGACACGATTTGCGGATCGTGAGGAAATGATCGTTGTTGATACTTATGAAGATGCCGGTAAATCCGGTAAATCCATTGAGGGACGGCCTGCCTTTCAAAAAATGCTCAGAGATATTGAGGATGGCTTGGACATTGACTATATTTTAGTGTATAAGCTGTCACGGTTTGGTCGTAATGCAGCAGATATACTTAACTCTTTGGAGTTGGTTCAATCTTATGGTGTAAATCTGATTTGCATAGAAGAAGGGATTGATTCCTCTCAGACAAGCGGAAAACTTTTGATTTCTGTACTATCTGCTGTGGCTGAGATTGAGCGTGAGAATATTATCGAGCAGACGATGAACGGGCGGCGCGAAAAGGCACGGCAGGGTGGATGGAATGGTGGCTTTGCTCCCTACGGATATACACTGGAAGATAACAAGCTGATGATTGAAGAAACAGAGGCTGTGGCAATACGGAAGATTTTTGAATTATATACTTCATCGGAAATCGGTTTGGGTGGTATTGCGAATCAGTTGAACTTACAAGGTATACGGAAAATTCCGAGGCAGAATGGCACATTAGAGGATTGGACAGGACATTTTATTAAACTGATATTGGATAACCCGGTTTATTGCGGTAAAATTGCTTATGGACGGAGAACGAAGGAAAAAGTCAAAGGCACAAAAAACGATTACCAGATGAAAAGAAATGACGATTACATTCTGACAGAGGGACAGCATAAAGGAATCGTTAGTGAGGAGGTATGGGAAAAGGCTCATGCCAAGCGTCTTAGAACCGGAGTAAAGCAACCGTCAAAAATTGGGCGAGATCGAGTTCATTTGTTATCCGGTCTGCTGAAATGCCCGGTTTGTGGAAGTCCCATGTATACGAATAAACACGCATGGACAAATAAAGATGGCACTTACAAAGAAATTTACTATTATGTATGTAGTCGGAATAGGATGGTCCGGGGGAAGCATTGTGAATATAAGGCGATGCTGAAAAAGACCGATATTGAACCGATGGTCATTGAGGCAATTCGTGAGATCGTAAGGAATGAGGAATATGCCCAAGCCATTAAAAAACGGATTGGCGTTCAGATTGACACGAAAGCAGTGGATAAAGAACTGGAGGGCTATCAGGCAAAGCTGAAGGAAGTTGATCTGAATAAAACAAGATTGGAACGGGAAATTGACAGTCTCCCTGCTGATGCAAAATATCGGGAACGAAAGCTCCATGATATGACCTTGCGGTTAGATTCCCTATATGATGTCATTGTTGAGCTGGAGGAAAAAATCGAAGATGCCAGACTTCGGCGAGATGCAATTAAGCAGCAGGCAATTACTCTTGAGAATATTTACAAAATCATGGTGAACTTCGACTGCGTTTATAATATAATAAATGACGAAGAAAAGAGAAATGTGGTCACAGCCTTGATTAAGGAAATTGAAATTTACAGGAATGACGAGTCTGAATATCCGCTAAAGCGGATTGGTCTGAATTTTCCGGTGTTCAAGGATGGCGGGGAAGTTACGGAGCTTTTGTGGGACAAAGGGAATACCGTTGAGACGGTGATAATGATGACGTATTGTGGTGATAAGCGAAAATAGTGCCATATAACCACAAGATATTGTGGTTTGGAACTGAAAAATGAGCTAAAATCGAGGCGAAAATGAACGATTTTCGACCTCGATTTTTTGACCTTTTGACAGATGACATCGGAGAAAAAAAGGAGTAAAACAGATGACAACGAGTTAAAGTGTGAATCTGTAATCCAATTATTTTAGAGGGATAGGAATAGAAGAGGAGGAAAAAGAATGCAATTCATAGTGTCCGATATTAGAGATAGGGGAGGATAAGAGAAGTTAACAAGGTTTAAGCACTGGGAGTGCCAGTGTTATTTTTTTGTGATAAATCAGGAGAAATTTATACAAAGTTAGAAAAGCCAATCATGTTCTTCATTTGGGAAGCATGGTTGACTTTTTCTTTTGGCAAAGAAAAATGGAAGGAGAAAACGAAGTGGTAGTACGATTTATGAGTCATACACCTTATGCCGGATTGGAACAGGAAATGCAGCATATTCCTGGATTTCGGCCACGAAGAAGCGGAATGGTTGTCAGTCAGCTTCCAGATGATACGAAAAAACAGGACTGCCTGCGTGGGCACATTTCGGACGGGTGTATCCCATTTCACAAGCTGCTGGAGGTATTGGCAGAGGAGGTAGCTGTCAGCCCGTTTGTGAGGCGTGTAAACCGTTTGACAGGCATGAAAGAGCCTTGCTTTTTCCGGAATGGTCATAGAGAACGGTTTTTTATGATGCTGGGGCGATGCATCCACAAGTCAGAAGAACCGGCACTGTGTGCAGCCATATATCTTCTTTCTGCGGATCGGTTTTTGTGGGGAAAATCGGAAGAGAGGTTTTTTGTGGAGCAGGGGATTCCAGAGGAGTGGTCGGAAGAGCGTTGTATGCGGTGGATCAGGATGAGATCCAGTTTTCAGAGATTCACATTCATGGTGTAGATCTGGATGGTTATGTCCTGTTTTATATGGCAAGGGATCTGTATCGGGGAAGTCAGCATATCAGTCTGTCTGAGTTGATTGATCCAGAACTGGTCAGTGACCAGGTCTTTGAACGGATTGTTACAGCATGTCTGATTCGCCGGTATGGAAGTGTAGTTTTACAGGAGGGATTGCAGTGATGAAAGAAAGGGTATCTGATTATGAAAATAAAAAGACAGAGGAACGGACAAAGATCCGTTTGTTTAGCCCATTGACGGCGATCCGGTATCCAAGATATGACTGGGAAGATCTCAATGGAGAAGGAGAGGAGCTCTTACCAGCAGAACTGTGCAGCTATCAAAAGGAGATTCGCGACCAGATTGCAAAAGAGCGACTTCCAGAGGAAGGAGATCGGGGGCTGGCTGAATATCTGAATGATGAAGGACTGAAAGAAAAAATTTATAGTATGAATCCTACGGTAGAAGTCTGGCGTGGAGAACTGTGGGGCGTACTGGAAGTAGAATGTAGAGGAGAGCTTTCCCCTAAAGAACTTGAGGAAGTAAAGGAATACTGGGAAGGTCAGGAAAGCGATGGCTGGGGAGAAGGATTTGAACAGCGGGAGATCAAAACTCCGGATGGGGAAGTGTGCGTCAGTTTTTGGAATTCTGGAAGTGATTTTTTTATTACGACAGAAGAACAACTGAAGGGGCAGGTACAGGAACCATCCTCACAGATGGGAGGAATGACTTTTGGAACGATGGGATAAGCTGTACAGGCTCCGTCTGTTTAGCCCTATAGAGGGAGAATTGTGTCCGAGTGACAGAATGATGGGGGAAAACATTTCTCTAACTGCCTATGAAATGGAACTGTATGAGGAGCTGATTCGTGACAGTTTGAAACAGGCAGAACTTCTTGGAGAAAACAATGGGAAACTGTGGCAATATTTCAGTGATGAAATACAGATGCCCAATATCCGCTCGTTGTCTCTGGAAGTAGAATCCTATGGAGGTCGGCTTTGGAGTGTGCTGCAGGCAGAATCGTTTGAGAAACTAACCCATGAAGAGGTGCAGCGTCTGTCAGAGACATGGGAGAAACTTACCGTTGGAGGTTTCATAAAGGAACTGAGGGGGAATCAAGTTCCAGTCCCGGAAGGAACACTTACGGCTCTTCTGGGGAATGAAGGGCTGGATTATTTTGTCCTTCCGGAAAAAGTATTAAAAGGGACCGCCCATTTGCTGACTCCAGCATTGGAAGTCGAAATTTTTTCTAAGAGGCAAATTTCAGAAGTTGGCTATTCTGGAGCAAATATAACTTTGCCGACAGAAGATTCCTTTTTAAGAGATACAATGCGTAGGGCTTATGTGGATGAAAATGAAGCATATAGGATTGAATTTTGTGGCAGATGGCCTGATTTTCTGGTAGATGCACTGAATCAGACAGGAAGCATTACATTGGAAGAAGCAAATGTGTTGGCGTATTTGGTCAGCTATATGGACACACTTCAGATGGAAACCTATGAAGCAGCCATTCAGATGCGGCAGGAAGAAAAGATTGATGTTCCACCTACAATAAAAGAACTGATCAACCTTTGCTATAACCTGGATTGTTATGAGTTCCGGCCGGGGATCAGGAATGATCGGGAACTGGGGGAAGTCTGCCTGGATGGAGGAATTTCTGATTGGATTGACAGGCTTTCAGATGATGTGGTGGAGCTTTTGGATCCAGAGAAGGTAGGGATGGAGCAGCGACGGGAAGAACAAGGGGTTTTTACATCAAAAGGCTATGCATTTCCAAATGCACGCTCCAGGCAGGACATGTATGATGGAAAACACTTGCCGGATATCAGCGGTATTTCTGAGGGGATTTTTTCGCTTCGGATAGTCAGTACCCAGCATCCGGAGGAGACAGGAGTCTGGCTGGAACTTCCTGCTACAGAACGCGAGTTTCAATGGACGCTTAATGCATTACAGGAAAGAAACTTTAAAGATTGTATCATAGCAGAAGGCCGTAGTCCCATCAGCTGGTGTGATCTGGAGACAGATGAAGATATTGAAAAGCTGAATGAACTGGCGAAACGGATTCAGAATTTTCCAGATAACAGAATGCATTGTAAATATGCGGCAGCATTGGAACTGGAAAGTTGTGATGGACTGGATTTGGCATTGGATATTGCAGAAAATCTGGATTGTTATGATTTCGATCCTCATATCTATTCTCCTAAAACGTATGGAAATTATATTCTGCAGGAAGCGGGGGTTGATCTGCAGGATCCTGCATTTTTAAATTTTCATTTTTATGGGTATGGATTACGGCAATTGGGCAAGGCAGGACATGTATGTACCACATATGGTGTGATCCGGAGAAATGAGATTCCGTTTCAGCATGAGTATACGGCGCTGCAGCCTGGAATGAAGATGGAATAAGCAGAATAAACGAGAGAAGAAGGTGATGAAGAATCAACAGTTTTATTTCATGGGTTGGCGGAAAGAAAGCACTCCGTAGCCTGATCTATACCATGTTCCCTGCAAATTTTGACCGCTACATTGAAGTGTTTGGCGGCGGAGGCTGGGTTCTTTTTGGGAAGCCGCCGGATGAACGGTGCATGGAGATCTACAATGACTATAATTCAAATCTGGCAAATCTGTTTTATTGCGTGAAGAACCGTACAGGGGCTTTCTTAAAGGAACTGGGATTTTTGCCTTTAAACAGCAGGGATGAATTTACTATCATTCGTAATTTTATCGACAAGCAGGAACCGGATACTCGCTTTTTAGGAGAGGAGTTAAAACTGGCAGAGAAGCATCTGATGCCGCCGGATTATGAAGAATTGAAGGCAATCCTGCTTCAAAATGCAGAGGTAACGGATGTAAAACGGGCGGCTGCATTTTTTAAACTGATCCGGTACAGCTATGGAAGCGGCTGCACGTCCTTTGGCTGCCGTCCCTTTGATGTGAGAAATTGCTTTGACACCATCTGGCAGGCATCCCGCAGGCTGGCAGATACCGTAATAGAAAATAAAGACTTTGAGGCATTGATTCGGCAGTATGACCGGGACAGTGCCTTTTTTTATTGCGATCCGCCTTACTACGAAACGGAAGGACACTATGCGGTGGTGTTTCGGAAGGAAGATCACAAACGGCTCCGGGATACCCTTGCAGAGTGTAAGGGCAAGTGGATGGTCAGCTACAATGACTGTGCGTTTATCCGGGATCTGTATGATGGATATTTTATTACAGCTGTTACCCGTATCAATAACCTGGCCCAGCGGTATGAGGGAGGCTGCGAGTTCCCGGAAGTCATCATTACTAACTATGATCCAGGCGAGCGGGAACGGTTACGACCAAGACAGCTGGATCTGTTTGGCATATGGGGAGACGGGGAAACCGACCATTATGAGATTCGGGCAGAAGTCAGCCCGGAAAGAGAGGTGCTATGAAAACAGAAGAAAAAAAGGGGGCAAACACCGTGGATCCGGGGGAAGGCGGCGTACTTTCCATTCCGAGGGTGCTTTTATCGGCGGCGGGGATCCCAACGGACGGCAACCTGGTGATTGAGACGGTTCCCGGTGTCATTCTGATTGGAACGAAAACCCCGGTGCAGATGGTTTGCAGGCCCCTGATGGAGGTATTTGACCAGCTGGGGATTGCAGAGAATGAAGTGGAGGCATTGATGGGAAGAAAAGGAGGGATTGGATGAGCAAACCGGTTTATCGGCTGATGGATGGAAAAGGGCGTGTGCTGATCCCCAAGGCAATGCGGGATGCAGCAAAGATGGATTACGGGGATATTGTCTGTCTGGGGATGACAGACGGTAAGATAACCGTCCGGAAGGTACATGTCATTGAAGTAGGCGACCAGTCACCGGAAGCAGTGGAATCCTATGTCCGTGCAGCGTTTCAGTCCATGCCGGACAGCTTGCGGCTGGAATTGATCGGGGAACTGAGCAGCCTGCTTCAGAAAAAGGAGGATTAGATCATGCAGGAGTTTACGAAAAAGGATTGTGTAGGGATAGGGGAGGAGGTTTCTCTTAAAAGCCGGGTGGTTGTCCTGGCTCCCAGGGCACTGCCGGGGAACCATCCGGGACAGCTCTTTTTCTGCACGGGTGTCCAGGGGACGGAAAATCCAAGGCATTCCATTGCCCAGCTGGTATCTCTGTCTACTGGAGAAGTATGGAAGTGCTGGCATCGGGATGTGATCGGCATCCTGAAACCGGAGTTGCTGGGAGAAACGGCCAGACTTCAGCTGTCCCAGATCCGTCCTTTTGGTGCAAAGGATCTTCGGGAACATTCACCGGAATATTCCGGTTACAGTTTTCTGCCGGATGGCCGGTATGCGGCAGGCGTGTGGCTGGCAGATCCGGAGGAGGCATGGGAGTATGTAATGATGCAGAAGGACTATCAGCACCGGATCATGATCTGTGACAGGGATGACTTTGCCGTCTTAGAGATGCAGGAAGGACAGATGCTCTTTCCGGATGTACAGACCCTGGAGGAGTTTCGACAGACGCAAGGGCATGGGGGGATTCGGATGGCTTAGAAAAGAGGGATGAGACGTGAAGCAGATTCGGATTGAGAATGGGATCATCCTGTATTACGGAAACCGGGCCGGGCGGGTAACGAAAGGCTGTGCCGTAGTGGATCCGATGTTTCAGGGACCAGAGCTGGAGGGCTTTTTAAGAAAGCAAACGAGTATTCAGGAAATCCAGTGGAAGGACGGGATTTTCGACCGGCTGACAGCTGGGGCTGTGGATCCGGAAATATCCCAGGGATTAAAAGATGTGCGGGTCTGGCAGCTGAAAGGGGATGTGGATGTCCAAAGGAAGTTCATTGACTTTGCCCTGCTGGTTCATCAGTACGGCCCGCCCCAGCCGGAGCATTATATGAAAGTCTATGAAGGGGCATCTGACACCAATGACCTGGAAGAACTGTATGATAAATTCCGCTATCACCCGCCATCCGGATATACCGGGCATGGGCTGTCCATCAGTGATGTATTGGAACTCTATGATGAAACCGGGAGTTCCTTTTTTTATGTGAACCGCTATGATTTCCAGGAAATAGAGTTTTCTGGGAAGAGCCAGAATCAGGGACAGACCCCGGCTATGCAGTATTAACAGGCAGCCATGGAAGCCTGTTTTGCTGAAATAGATATAGAAAGGATCATGTTATGAACAGAAAGAGAAAAAGGAGGAAACATCCGTATGCCAAACTTAGATGTTCGGATCACATCCATGTACCCGCCAGGGTCACAGGGAGGAACCAGAGCCATTGCATCCGCCACGATCGCCGGTTGTTTTGCCGTCCGGGGAATCAAAATCGTAGAGGGCGGTAAGGATGGGCTGTTTGTATCCATGCCCAGCCGCAAGACACAGGATGGGTATAAAGATATCTGTTTTCCTGTGACAGCAGAATTTCGCAAGGAACTGCATCAGGCAGTGCTTGGAGCTTATGAGCAGGCACTGACCATGGCACAGACTGCAGCTCCACAGACGGCAGCCCCGCAGGAGGAACAGGCAGGCCCGCAGATGGCGGGTCTATGAAGGAAACCAGAAAAAGAACAGAAAGAGAATCAAGGAGGAAACAGGAATGAAGAATATCAAGAAACAGTTGGTAAATTATCGGAACGCAATGGTTATGCACGCCTGGAAGGTAAAAAACAAGCTTAAGGAAACATCCGGTGAGGGATATGTGGACACTGCCATCAAGATCCTGATTGCGGTGGTGTTAGGAGCCTTGCTTTTGGCAGGACTTTATGCCCTGTTTAATGATACCGTCCTGCCGACCCTGGTAAGACGTGTGCAGGAAATGTTTGATTACAGTGGCTGATATGGCCGCAGGCAGGGTGCCGGTTCCTTTGGTATTACAGGCGGTGCTGTTTGTTTCGCTGCTGGCTTTTGTGTCTGTCTGGGATCTGCGGTACCGGATCATTCCGGACCGGCTTCAGGCAGGCATTGCCCTGCTTTCTCTTTTGCAGTTTTCCCCCAAAAACCTGCTTGGGATCTTGGGGGCAGCTCCCTATCTGCTGGTCGCACTTTTGTGTGAGAAGGAAAAGGGGATCGGTGGGGGAGATGTAAAGCTTGCAGGGGCGATGGGGCTGGTGCTTGGGCTTCGGGCCAGTCTGACAGCTTCCTGTTTGGGGTTGACCGGATTTGTTTTGTATGGTGCAGCCGTCCACTTATGGGAACGGCATCATGGAAAGGAAGGGAATCTCCCCTTTCCTGTGGGACCGTTTCTGGCAGTAGGGGCTGTGGCTGCTTATGGTATGAAGATGGGAGGACGGATTCAATGAAGAAAAAAAGATGGATTGCCGTTTGTGCGGCTGTACCCCTTGTGGTGTTAACTGCTGTAATTTTCTGCCGCAAAAGAAGCGGGTGCTGGTAAGAAAAGGGGCGGGCGGATGTTTACTGTCCGCCCAGTAAAAAGAAAAACGAAAAAATCAAAGCAGGAGGAACAACTATGCGAGTTTTGAAGAACCGGACGGTCATCGGTGTGATCTGTATTGTGCTGTCCCTGATCATCTGTTTTGTGGTCACGCCATTGTTTCAAAAGACCATGAGTGAGAAGAAGGAGATCGTCCGTGTGGTCAAGCCCATTCGGAGTGGGGAAGAGATTACAGCCGATATGGTAAAAACCGTGGAGGTTGGCAGTTATAACCTGCCGGAGGATGTAGTAAAACAGCTGGATACGGTGATTGGAGCCTTTGCATCGGCAGACCTGGCACCAGGGGATTACATTCTTGCCTCCAAGATTGCAGAGGAACCGGCGGCGGAAAATGCCTATCTGTATCACCTGACTGGAGAAAAGCAGGCGATTTCCGTAACGGTCAAGGCGTTTGCCAATGGCCTGTCGGGCAAACTTAAGAGCGGTGATATCGTTTCTGTCATCGCACCGGATTATAAAAAGCAGGGCATGACGGTAATCCCGGCAGAACTGCAGTATGTGGAGGTCATCGCAGTAACTGCAAACAGCGGCTATGATGCCAATACAGGGGAAGAACTGGAAGAGGGGGCGGACAGGGAACTTCCGGGAACAGTAACGCTTTTAGTGACACCGGAACAGTCCAAGGTGCTTGCAGAGCTGGAGGCAGATGGAAAGCTGCACCTGTCCTTAGTGTACCGGGGGGATGCGGCAAGTGCGGGACAGTTTATCGAGGCACAGGAACAGGTGTTGGAAGAACTGTATGCTCCAGAGGAGGCAGAAGGAGAGATCACACAAGAAACAGAGCAGACAGAATCTTCAAAAGAAGAAACAAATGAGGCCGCTTTGGAAGAAACCGAGGAAAGTGGGGTGGAATAAGCCTTGAATTTTCTGAAAAACAGTATTTTCAGCCGGGGAAACCGTGACAACTCTTCGGACTGGGAGCCGGAGAATGAAAACCAGATGCTGGCAGTCTGGGGAAGCCCCGGTTCCGGAAAGACCACAGTGGCGGTAAAACTGGCGGCAAGGCTTGCCATGCAGAAGCGGGATGTGGCTCTTCTTTTGTGTGATATGAATACACCTATGCTTCCATGTATCTGCCCGCCCGGAGATCTGGAAGAAGAACATTCCCTGGGAAGCATTCTGGCGGCAGCCCATGTGGGGGAATCCCTGGTACGCCATCACTGCATTACCCATAAGCGGTATTCACATTTGACGATCCTTGGCATGAGAAAAGGGGAAAATGAGTATACCTACCCGCCTTATGAGCGGACACAGGCGGAGGAACTGTTACAGTGTTTGAGAAACATTGCTCCGTATATCATCATTGACTGCGGCAGTTATATCGCCAATGACATCCTTTCTGCGATTGCCCTGATGGAGGCGGATGCAGTCCTGCGTCTGGTCAACTGTGACCTGAAGTCCATCAGTTATCTCTCCAGCCAGCTTCCGCTCCTTCGGGAAAACAAATGGGATGCGGAAAAGCAGTATAAGGTAGCCAGCAATGTCTATCCCAATGAGGCTAGCGAGCATATTGAACGGGTGTTAGGCAGCGTGGCATTCCAGATCCCCCATTCGGAGGAGGTAAAGGCACAGGTTCTGGAAGGGGATCTGCTAAAAGAACTGGGCTTAAAAGACAGCAGAGGATTCCGAAAATCCATAGAAGCCATTTCAAAGGAGGTGTTCGGATGTTAGGGGAAAGACGAAGCAAAGCCGCATTTTCAGCGGGTTTTGCAGAGCGTGTTCAGGAACAGCCCCATGAGAATTCCGGACACCTGCCAGCAGAGATCTGGAAAGAAGAGGATCCCGACTTTGAGGAGATTATGGAGGATGGAAATGAGACAGAAGAAAATCGTCAAAGAGACTTCTTTGGAGGGGAGGATGGGGCAGTAGAAAAAACAGAAGAACCAGAGGAAGAAGAATCGGAACCCTCCCATGTTCAAAAGACGGGAGGGCGGTCCTTACGCACCCATGATCTGTTCTTTGCAGCGGAGGATACAAGCCGGGATTTTACTTCGGTGCTGCGGGAGGTACAGGCCTATCTTTCCAAAGAGTACAGCAGTCTGGTAACTGCGGATGGAAATGAGGAAGTTAAGGCTCAGATCCGCCGGTTTGCTGGGAAGTACATCCAGGATCACCGGATCCAGGTGACAGGAAAGACCACCGATGAGCTGATCGATGCTATTTATTCTGAGATGGCAGAGTTTGGTTTTCTTACAAAGTACATTTACGGGGAAGGCATAGAGGAAATCGATGTGAATGCTTGGGATGATGTGGAGGTACAGTTTTCGGGAGGTGTGACAAAGAAGCTTACAGAACACTTTGACAGTCCGGAACACGCCATCAATGTGGTGCGGCGGATGCTGCATGTATCCGGTATGGTGTTAGATGATGCCAGCCCCAGTGTGCTGGGACATTTAAGCAAAAATATCCGGATTGCAGTATTAAAGACCCCGATTGTGGATGAAGATGTAGGGGTGGCGGCTTCCATCCGAATTGTCAATCCCCAGAGTATGAAGAAACAGGACTTTGTGAAAGGTGGAACGGCAACCGGGCAGATGCTGGACTTTTTATCGGAGTGCATCCGGTATGGCATTTCCGTGTGTGTGGCAGGAGCAACCAGCTCCGGAAAAACCACACTCCTTGGCTGGCTTTTGACTACAATTCCTGACAGCAAGCGGATCTACAGCATTGAGAACGGTTCCAGAGAGCTGGCCCTGGTACGGAGAAAAGAGGGAAAGGTCGTCAATTCCGTCATCCATACCCTGACCCGTGACAGCGAGAATGAACGGCAGCGAGTGGATCAGATTGCACTCCTTGACATGGCCATGCGGTTTAATCCGGATATTATTGTAGTGGGTGAGATGCGGGGACCGGAGGCGAATGCAGCACAGGAAGCAGCCAGAACCGGCGTGGCGGTTGTGACAACCATCCATTCCATGAGCTGTGATGCAACGTACCGCCGTATGGTATCCCTGTGCAAGCGGGCAGTGGATATGAGCGACGACACCCTGATGGGGTTCGTAACGGAGGCATACCCGATTGTGGCTTTCTGCAAGCAGCTGGAAAATAAGGAACGCCGCCTGATGGAGATCATGGAGTGTGAGATTTTGCCGGATGGTACCAGAAAGTTTCGCCCCTTGTTCCAGTACCAGATTACGGAGAATCGGATAGAGGACGGGAAATTTGTGATCATAGGGCAGCACCGGCAGGTCAATCCAATCTCGGAGAGTCTGGCAAGGAGGCTGATGGAGAATGGGATGCCCCAGGAGAAGCTGTCCCGGCTTTTGGCCGTTACAGAGGAAGGAAAGGAGAAGTAAGATGACAGCCATTCAGTTGTTAGCCTGTGCAGGCATGATCGCAGGAGTATTTTTGATGCTTGGCATCCGGCCGGTGGAATTTACGGACAGCCTGTTTGGGTTTTTCTTAAATCCCAGACGGAGCCTTCGGGAAGAACTTAAGGAATCATCTGGAAGAAAAAAAGAAGGAATTCTGCGAAGGGAGATGAAGGAGGCACAGGCAGTGCTTCAGATGACCGGAAGAGGAAGCCGGTTTTCCATGGTGTGTGCGGCTGCCCTGGCACTGTTTTGCATGGGAGGATCGATTGCGATCCTGCTTGGGAATTTTTTCCTGGCTCCGGTAATGGCAGTAGGGTTTTTGTTTCTGCCGTTTTGGTATGTGAAGCTGACGGCAAACCACTATAAGAGAGATGTGTCGGCAGAACTGGAAACTGCGTTATCCGTGATTACCACAGCATACCTGCGGACAGAAGATATTGTGACAGCGGTGGAGGAAAATACGGCTTATTTAAATCCTCCGGTATCCAGGGTGTTTCAGGACTTTCTCATCCAGATCAAGCTGGTAAATCCGGATGTGCAGGAAGCCCTGCGGATCATGAGAGAAAGGATTGACAATGAAGTGTTTCGGGAATGGTGTGACGCAGTCAGCGACTGCCAGCATGACCGGAGCTTAAAGACCACGCTGACACCCATTGTGGCAAAGCTGTCCGATATGCGGAATGTGAATGCAGAGCTGGAATACATGATCGCGGAACCCAGAAAGGAATTTATGCTCATGGTGGTGTTTGTCATTGGAAATATCCCGCTTATGTATCTGCTAAATCAGGACTGGTATGATGTGCTGATGCACACCGCACTGGGGCAGTGTATTCTGGCCGTGACAGCGGCTGCTATTTTTATATCTGCAGGGTTTGTGGTAAAACTCACCCGCCCCATTGAATACAGGAGGTAGGCATGGAAGGATTACTGTTTTTATTTGGATTGTTTCTAGCTTTGGGACTTTTCTTTCTGGCGGCTTCCCTCCTGCACCTGCCGACCATCGGTGCGGCAAAGGCCATGCTTGGGACGGCCAAACAGGAGCGGAAAGGTGCAAAGACATTGGAAACCTGTTTTATGATTCTGGCAGTCAGGCTGTCTCACTATATCCGAATGGATGAATATAAAAAGAGCCGGATGGGAAATGTCCTTAAGGCCAGCGGCATGAATCTGACCCCGGAGGTATATCAGGCATATGCACTGGTAAAAGCAGGAACGGTTCTTTTGGCGGTCATTCCCTGTGCCATCCTGATGCCGCTTCTGGTTCCCGTGGTCGTGGTGTTAGCCTTGCTCCTTTATTTTAAGGAAGGGCAGAAAGCAGATGAGAAGTTAAAGGCAAAACGGGAGGAGATTGAAGGGGAACTGCCAAGGATGGTAGCAACCATTGAACAGGAGTTAAAGGCTAGCCGCAATGTGATCGGGATGCTGGAGCGTTTTAAGGGAAATGCAGGACCGGCTCTGACTGGGGAGCTGGATATTCTGTTAGCCGATATGCGGTCCTCCAACTATGAGGCAGCCCTTACCCGGTTTGAGGCAAGACTCAATTCTCCTATGCTGTCAGATGTGGTAAGGGGGCTCATTGGTGTACTGCGGGGAGATGACAGTTCGGTATATTTTCAGATGCTGGCTCATGATTTCAAGCAGATCGAACTGCAGCGGTTAAAGGCACAGGCCCAGAAGATCCCGCCTAAGATCCGGGTGTTTTCTTTTGTCATGCTGGTGTGCTTTTTGCTGACTTACCTGGCGATTATCTGTTATGTGGCGTTAGAGAGCCTTGGAGGAATGTTTTAAAGGGGGGAGGTCGAAATGAAGAAACAGCATTTAAGGAGTATCCTGTCAGAAAAACGGGGTGAGGGGTATGTGGATGTGATTATCCTGGTTCTTAGTGCGGTTATGGTGCTGGCACTTTCTATGCGGGTGCTTCCAGTGTTTATTCAAAAACAGCAGCTGGATACTTTTGCCACAGAATTAGTGAGAGAGGCAGAAGTAAGCGGGCGTGTTGGAGCGGAGACAAGCCGCCGTGCTGCCGTGCTGTCAGAAAAAACAGGGATTTATCCGAACGTTTCATGGTCAGAAAATGGAAGGATCCAGTTAAATGAAGAGGTTACTGTTACCCTGACACTGGATACCAATATCGGCCTGTTTGGGGAGTTTGCATCCTTTCCCATTACGCTTCGGGCAAAGGCTTCCGGAAAGTCGGAAGTATACTGGAAGTGAGGTGGTTAAGGTGGGCAGACAAATTCGGAAGATTTTCAGGGAGAAACGGGCGTCATCGTTTCCAATGACCATAGGGATTGTGCTGGCACTGATTCTTCTTCTGTGTGGGATCAGTGAATATTTCCGCCTGCAGGTGATCGCGGCAGGTGTGAGGGAAGCGGTGGAGGATGCCATGATTTCCACAGTCAATGACAATTATGCAGGGGTGTACCATGGAGCCAGGGAGGGATATTCCGGAAGCTATGTGCCATTTGGAGAAGGAAACTGGGAGGAGGAACTAAGCGAAGGCGATATTTATGCGGTTCTGGATGATACACTGGGAACCCGGATATCCGGCGGCCGTCATGTAAAGTATGCCGATGGCGGGACTGCAATGGAATTTGCTATTGATAGCCTGCAGGTGACGCTTCGGAATGCACCTCTGGCTCCCTCTGATCCGGCAAATGCCCAGAGGTTTGAGGCAGATGCAGTTGTGCGGTTAGAAGTGCCAGTCCGCTTTGGAGGCAGGCTTCTTCCATCCATGTGGATCACATTAAAAGTGCAGGCAGGTTATACGGAGGTGTTTTAAGAAATGCCTGGACATTCTAAGAAAGGTAGGGTATGTTTGGCGTAACAGGAAATAGGATACAGTGGTAAAGGAGGCATAAGAAGATGAAACTGACAGAAAAGACGAAAAAATATCTGGTGATTACTGGCAGTATGATCCTTGGGATTGGTCTGCTCGCAGCGATCGGGATGCAGTTTGGACAGCCGCCCAGTGAAGATGTTCTGCCAGAGACAACACAGACCGTGACCGAAGTGATCGTTGATCCAGGGACGGGTTTGGAAACCCAAAAGGCTCCAAAAGAAAGCGTGGAAGAATCCGGTGGGAAAACGGATCTGGTGATTCAGCCTGGGACAGAAGAAACAAACGAGACTACCGGACAGGCGGCAGACAGCCGGCCGGCACAGACGGACCAGACACAGCAGAGTATCCAGCCGGAACCGACAAAACCAGAGCCGCCCAGGGAAGAAATGCTGACGGATCCAACGAAGAAGCCGGATGGTACAAAGCTGGAAGAACCGCCCGTGCCAGTGGATCATGAGTCAGTAGAGAAGCCAGCAGAACCAGAACCGGATCCTGGACAGCCGCAGGCTGGCGATACATCCGGAAACCAGATCTATGTTCCTGGATTTGGATGGGTTGAGAACCATGGGGGAGGCGGATCCGGCACCGTGGCGGAGGATATGTATGAGAATGGAAATAAGATCGGCATCATGGATTAATACCCAATGAGGAGGCATCGCAGCCATGCGGTGCTTTTTGTTTGCTTAAAACCAGGGAAGATGGAAACGTCTGCTTCCTGTGGTTGGAAAGGAGGATATTTGAAGCAGAAGAGAGGTGTGTTTCTTGCGGTTTTACTCTCACTGTCGTTCCTGTTTTCTGTACCTGTTTATGCAGTCGGAGATGGAAATATTGACGGAGGCGGAGGAAACATGGGGCAGGGAACCAGTCAAAACTCCTGGTCTCCGGGAAATGAGGGAGTCCGTGTGACCGTGATCCGGGCAGAAGGGCATGAGCCAGTAACAAGGCCCATTGACCTGACAAACAAGCAGCCGAAGATTGTCTATTCCTTTGGAAAGGTCAGCAAGATGTCTTATACCAAGGGGAGTGCATTAACGGTTGATACCAACCCTTACGAATATGTGAATCCGGCCCAGTCCCTTCCGAGGATCATCAGCTCCAAAAGTCTGGGACAGGCCAACATTGAGGAGATCAAAAGTTATTTTACAGATGAGCAGGTGGTCCGCAGTATTGCAGGGCTGACAGGAATGGACTTTGATACGCTGGTAGGAGGAGAGTACCGGCTTTTACTGGAACCGATCAGTTTCTTAAAATTTCAGGGAACCCTGATCGCAGCGACGGCTACGGAGGCAGCTTTGTATGATGAGATGTTAAGCGGGGGGATGCGGGCGGTACTTCCGACTGTGGCGTTTCAGAACCTCCCGCTTTCCATGTTTTTGGAAACACCAGATCTGGGATATCCGGCATGGGGCGGACCTACATCTGGAGTCCGTTCCAACAGTGAGATCAAAAGTTCCCTGGGTCTTGGTGTGGTACGGTTTCACGAAGCCCCGCCAGAGGAACCGGAAATCAGTACCTATGATTATGAGTACCGGACCAACACAGAAGTCATCACAGCGGTAGAGGTGAGCGGAGGCCAGAGTGATCCAGATGATCCGGTGTCTGTCACATTTTCTGTGGGAGGGAAAGGCTACCGCGTGGACCATGTGTATTATCCATCCGGTGACAGTCAGCTGGCCTGGATTCGCTGGACCACCCCGAAGGAACCTCAGACCATGATGATGACAGTACGAGTTCATGGAGGGGGAAGAACGGAAAAGGGAACGCTGAATATCAAGATCGTAGATCTGGATGAAAATCCTCCGCCGGATCCCAACGCAGATGACCGGAATGATGGCTTTACAAGACCATCCGTACCGTCAAAGGCAGAAGTTACCTCTGCCGTCTGGGGTGTGTGGAGACCATGGTGGCAGGAACATTGGGTATGGCACAGCGGAGATGAGGAGGATGACGGGTATTGGTGTGACCATGGCTGGTGGGAGTTTGACCTGGACCGATACTCTGCAAGTCTGGCTGCAGATATGAGAATTACAACCGATGAGAAGTCCCCTACCGCTACGGAAAGGACGATGAAATCCGGTTATGGATTCCAGGAAAAAGTAATAACCCATGTCAGCACCAATCAGAGTTTTGCAGTCACACCGGCTCAGAATGCCGTGACCTATTTTCCTGAGTTTCAATATGAGAAATTCTGGAGACTTCTGGAGCGGATGAACGGCGGTTATGATATGACCCATGAATTTAAGGAGAACGGCTACAGCACTTATCGCCGGAGAACCCACTTCACCCCAATCTGGTATCCGGATGGAAGCTACACACCGTATACCTGGCTGCTTGACTGCTGGACACCGGCTGGGATGCTCTCCATGAATCTGACTGATTCCATTACCATTGACGGGAACTTGTGGAGTGACTGGCATATCGCACCACAGAAACCAGAATAGGAGGAAATATGTCATATCAACAGATAGAGAAGTTAGAAAAATCACCTAATGACAGAAAGAGGAAGAAGCAGATGAGAACAAAGAAAATTTCAGCAGTTATGTGCATGGTAGTCGTACTGGCGGTCTTGTGCTGCGTACCGGTTTATGCATCGGGCGATGTGGCGGGTGCCATTGAGGGAACCTGGGATACGGCATCGAAGCAGATCAAGGCAGTGGTGGATCATGTGGTGTTTCCGGCCATTGACTTGGTATTAGCCGTTTTCTTTTTTGGAAAATTGGGAACGGCGTATTTTGATTACCGTAAGCATGGACAGTTTGAGTGGGCAGCTCCGGCTATCCTGTTTGCCTGTCTGGTGTTTACGCTGACTGCACCGCTTTATATCTGGCAGATTCTTGGGATTTAAGAGAGGGGACCATATGACATTTTTGGAACAGGAACTGAAAAAGATGGTTGGAAAGGAGCCAGCCTTTACGGAGCAACGATATGTAGGAAATGCGTGTTATGGCAGGCTGACAGACAATATCCGGGTAAAAGTCAACTTTCAGACCGGTGGGATTGCAGATCATTATGACCGGTTAAAGGTAACCTTGTTAAACCGGAATGAGGGTATCATTGACAGCATGGTTTTGACCTTTCAGGATGTGCTGGGAATCAAAAAGACATCGAATCCCAACTTCCGTGATGGAGTAAATCCGCATATCTGGTCTTATGGCAGAGAAACGAAATGGTATGTGTACCAGCCAGGGGAAGCGGATTATAAAAAGATGTCGGAGGCAGTAAACACTTATTTAGAGGTATTTAAGGAGCCGGTGGAAACCATGCAGATGGGACAGAGGATGGAATAAGAAAAGAGGTGATGAGAGATTGTTTATCTGGGATTTTGTCGCTGATACGGTGTTAGGACAGATCATTGACTGGCTGTATGGACAGATTGTAGGTTTTTTGGGAGACTTTTTCATGCAGATGGGAAGTATGGGAGCTGATCTGTTTGAGATGAGCTGGGTGCAGTCCATTGTTCTGTTCTTTTCTTATCTGGCATGGGCACTTTATGTAACTGGGATTGTGGTGGCAGCTTTTGAGTGCGGAATTGAGTATCAGAACGGACGCGGCAGTATCCGGGACACTGCCTTAAATGTGATCAAAGGTTTTCTGGCAGTAAGTCTGTTTAGCGTTGTCCCAGTAGAGCTTTATAAGCTCAGTGTTTCCCTCCAGGGAAGTTTTACTGCAGGGATTACGGGGCTTGGAAAAGATATCGGGACAGTAGCATCCGAGATCATCCAATCCTTAAAGGATACGGCTACCTGGCAGGATGCGGCCACATCGGGAATTTTTGGAGGACTGGGAAGTATCACCAGTCCTATTTTCATGATCTTTCTCCTGATTATGATGGGATATGCAGTGATCAAGGTGTTTTTTGCCAACCTGAAGAGAGGAGGCATCCTTTTGATCCAGATTGCGGTGGGCAGTCTTTATTTATTCAGTGTGCCGAGGGGATATATTGATGGGTTTGTTGGTTGGTGCAAACAGGTAATTGGTCTGTGTCTGACCGCATTTTTGCAGGCAACGGTTTTGATTGCGGGGTTGATGGTTGTTAAGGATCAGGCCCTGCTTGGCTTGGGGCTTATGCTGTCAGCGGGAGAGATTCCACGGATTGCAGGCCAGTTTGGGCTGGAAACAGGAACAAAGGCCAATGTCATGGGAGCGGTCTATGCAGCACAGGGAGCCGTCAATCTGACAAGAACCGTTGTGCAGGTGGTTTCCAAATAGAGAGAGGACGGTGAAGAATGGAACACAACAAACTGGTATATATTGCATCTCCCTATTCTGGAGATGTAGAGCGGAATGTAGCATTTGCAAAGGCAGCCTGTCGTTATGCCATGAAGCAGGGGGTTACGCCCATTGCCTCCCATCTGTTATATCCGCAGATGTTGGATGATAAAGTACCGGAAGAGAGAAATCTTGGAACAGGTATGGGACTTCGAATCCTAAAAGTGTGTGATGAGATTTGGGTGTGTGGAAATGAACTGTCCTCGGGGATGGAGCAGGAGATCCGTGCGGCAAGACGGTTTCGGATTCCGCTTAGGCGGGTCAGTGAGCAGGAGATTGGATGGGGGTTGTGTGAAGCACCGGTACAGAAGGGAATGGAGATGGGCGGATGATGACACTGGGCAGCCTGTTTGACGGGATTGGAGGATTCCCCCTGGCGGCAGTCCACTGCGGGATCGTGCCAGTATGGGCCAGTGAGATCGAATCGTTTCCCATGAGAGTAACGCAGCTCCGGTTTCCCGAAATGATCCATGTAGGGGATATCACAAAACTGGATGGTGCAAAGTTGCTGCCTGTGGATGTGATCTGTGGAGGCAGTCCCTGTCAGGATCTGTCAGTAGCAGGACTTCGGAAAGGGCTGGCGGGAGAACGTTCCGGACTCTTTATGGATCAGGTGCGTATTGTAAAGGAGATGAGAGCAGAGAATGAAAGACGAGGGATATCAGATGACCTTGTTCGACCTCGATACCTCGTTTGGGAAAATGTCCCCGGAGCATTCAGTTCCGCAAACGGGGAAGACTTCCGGGCGGTCATCGAGGAGATCGTCCGCATTAAGGAATGTACCTGTCATGTGCCTCGACCTGACACCGGGAGCTGGGAACCTGCTGGGGCTGCCATTCTGGGAGATAGGTTCAGCCTGGCTTGGAGAGTCCTGGATGCTCAATACTGGGGAGTCGCCCAGCGTCGCCGTAGGATCTTCCTTGTCGCAGATTTTGGAGGACTCACCGCACCCAAAATATTATTTGAGCAGGAACGCCTGCTTGGGGATCTTGCGGAGAGCCAAGGCCAGAGGAAAGGAACTGCCGCCGCAGTTGGAAACAGCCCTCCAGATTCAGGCTGGTGTGGAGCAGAAAAGGAAAGACAGGTGAATTTTTATATACTTTCCATGGAAACGGCAGAAAAGAAAGAGGTGTGTTTGTGTCTCAATGACCAAGGCGGCGAGCGGATGGATGTTTCTATCAATGTGACTGCCACACTGCGGGCGGGGATGAGCGGTCATCCTCCTCTGGTGATGGGCAGCCAGCAGGGAAATGCGGGGATTGGTGTGGATCTGTGTCCGACTCTTACAGAGGCGGCAGGAACCAGCGGGAATAATCAGCCGATCCTGTTTGAGAATCATGGAATTGATGCCAGATATACGGGACCGCATGAGGTGGCACCAACCATGTCTGCACGGTATGGGACTGGCGGCAATAATGTTCCTTTGGTCTCGGAAATACCAGAGAGTTACTGTATTGCCGGCAACATCATTGACAGGGAGGTGCAGAACGGCGGAAATGGTCTGGGATGTCAGGCAGACATTTCTTATACCCTGACTAGTGCAGACCGCCATGCGGTGTTCAGCCGGCAGAGAAGCGATGAATTCTTAGAAAACAAGGTAACAGCAACCCAGAGTGCCAGACAGCATAAGGATGCCACGGATCTGGTGTGTGAACCCTATCAGGATACAGTAGGGACCATTGGGTATACGGATCATAAGGGGATCAACAACCAGTATGTCAGTGAAGACAAATGCATTGTGGAGAAGCGGAAGCTGATCCGGCGGCTGACCCCTTTGGAATGTGAACGGCTTCAGGGATTCCCGGATTATTGGACGGATATCCCCGGAGCATCTGACAGTGCCAGATATAAAGCGTTAGGAAACAGTGTAGCGATTCCATGTGTGGATTTTATTCTCCGTGGCATCGCTTATTTTTTACGGCAGATGAAGGAGGATAATCCCTAACATTAGTGGTTCTGCTACAGTTTTAAGGCAATCTTTGTTGGGTATCGCCCTGGCTATCTCATCTCTTTGTGGATATACTTTGCTTGTAAAAATGAGGAAAGGAGATCGTAATGGAAGAGCGTAAGAAGAATTTATGTGCCATGATTCCAGAATCTCTGCATAAGAAAGTGCGGGAAGAACAGGAAGAATGGGGAATCAAGCTGAACGAGTATATGGAACGGCTTCTAAAAGACCACTTTGAGAAGGGAGAAAGAGAGATGGAAAGCGGAATGAGGACACTGGCATTTCAGGTATCCCAGGAGTTATTCCAGACGGTGAAGGTTCATTTAAAGAAGACTGGGCAGAGCCAGAAAGATTTTGTGATCGGACTGATTGAAGAAGCAATCCAGACGGCAGAGAACGAGGAGTATGAGGAAACAGAAGTGTAAAAAAGAAAACGACTACCGCCGACAGATGAAAATGATGCCGGCGGTAATTATTTTGGAGGTGAGCGATTGTATATTTATCCGGACCATTTGAAATCAAAAGCGACCCTGTGGCTGTGGCAGCTTCGGGATATCGGGATCCTTGGTGTGTGTGGACTGGTTTCGATTTTAGCAGTCACGCAGGCTGGGTGTTTCCCGCCCATTGTTCTGACCGGAGTGTATGGGTTTCTGACGATCCGCCTTGGCGATACCAGTATTCTGGATTTTATCCGTTATGCCTGTGAATATTTCTTTATCCGACAGCAGTTTTTTGAATGGAGGCAGGAATGAACAGAGAGAAAAAGAGAGCAAAAAAAGAGGCCGACAGGCGACTTTCTACACGCCAGTTTATCGGTGCAAAAGAGGTAACCGACTACAGCCTGGTTACTTATGAGCACGGGGAACTGGTGTATTTTATTGTGAAGCCAACCAATATCTCAGTGCTTTCAGAAACCAGTATCGGTGCCAGGATCTATGCCCTGATGACGGTACTCAAAGGTGTGGCAGAGATTGAAATGCTGTGTTTAAACAGCAGAGAGAGCTTTGAAGATAATAAACGGTTCCTGCGTACCCGGATGAAGGAGGAAGAAAATCCGGTGGTGCGGAAGCTTTTAGAGAAGGACCAGACTCATCTGGACCGGATCCAGGTACAGATGGCGACTGCCCGTGAATTCCTGATCATGATTCGCCTGAAAGATGAAAAAGAGTCGGATATCTTTCCATACCTTTCCAGAATTGAGAAATCCCTGAAGGAACAGAGCTTTTCTGTCAAGCGGGCAGGCAAAGAGGATATCAAACGGATCCTGGCAGTTTACTATGAGCAGAACGTAACTACAGAAAAGTTTGAGGATTTTGACGGGGAACGGTGGATTATTCCGGAGATTTAAATTTTGGGAAGCAGGAGAGATGGCTGGGTACGAAGGCTATATTTTATGGTATACTTGCTATGACATAAGGAAGGAGCGAGGCAGTTGAACTACGAAATGTTAATACAGAAACGGGATCGATATCAGGAAAAACGGTCTTCCATTCCAGAGTATACCCTGCAGACCTATGAGCAGGCATTTGAGATTGAGTATACCCATAACTCAACTGCAATTGAGGGAAATAGCCTAACACTAATGGAAACAAAAGTCCTGTTGGAGGATGGGATCTCCATTGGGGGAAAGCCTCTTCGGGAACTATATGAGGCGGTTAATCACCGGAATGCATACCGGTATGTGAAACAGTGCGTGGAACAGAGGATGCCATTAGATGAGAAGATCGTAAAGGACATCTATGCTATGTTAATAGATCATATTTTTACCGGTGGTATTTACCGGAATGTGGATGTGTATATTTCAGGAGCACAGCATACGCCGCCGTCTCCCATGGAAATGTATCGTCAGGTAAAGGAGTTTTATGCAGATCTGTCCTGGAAAGGGAAGGAACCAAACCCGATCGAACTGGCAGCGTGGACCCATGCAGAGTTTGTACGGATCCATCCGTTCCCTGACGGCAATGGAAGGACTTCCCGGCTGATCATGAACTATCAGTTTCTGACAAATGGGTTTCCAGCGGTGTCCATTGCAAAAGAAAACCGTCTGGAATATTTTAATACATTGGAGTGCTATGCAGTAGAGGGAAATCTTGCACCGTTTGCAGATATGATCGCCCAGCTGGTGGAACAGCAGCTCGACCGATATCTGAAGATGGCGGAGCCAAAGCCGGATATGGGGCAGTTTCCAGTCATGTGAAAAAGAATAACAGATAATAAAAGGATTGCGTCGGATGCAGAAATGTATCCGGCGTTTTTTTTGTTCAAAAACAGGAGGGAGCCATTGAAAAGAACTGAAAAAACAGGATTTCAGAAGAAGCAGACAGAACCAATGGGAGATGTGCAGATCCAGGAATTTCTGGATATGATTGCCCCAGCTGTGATCAAGTTTGAAACAGACCACTTTATCTGCGGCAATACCTATCGCTGTGTGTGGGCATTAAGGGAATATCCGACTGCCACAGAGGAGCAGGCGATCCTGTCCCATCTGGGAGAGAAGGATGGGGTAACACTTCGCATTTATACCCGCCATGTCACTCCGGTGGAGGAACGGAAGATCATCAGCAATGCAGCCAATAAGAATCGGATGGATCGGAGCAATACCAATGACTTACAGCAGACGGTACTGGCAGAAAGCAACCTGCAGGACGTGACGACCATTGTGGCTCAGATGCACCGCAACCGGGAACCGCTTCTGCATACAGCAGTATATCTGGAACTGTGTGCCCATGATTTAGACCAGTTAAAGCTCCTTCAGACCGAGGTACTGACGGAATTGATCCGATCCAAGTTAAATGTGGACCGTTTGATGCTTAGACAACAGCAGGGATTCCAGTGTGTCATGCCAAGCGGCTATAACCGGTTTCGTGACCAGTTTGAACGGGTGCTTCCGGCCAGCAGCGTGGCAAATTTGTATCCGTTTAATTATTCGGGAAAGACGGATCCCCAAGGGTTCTACATTGGAAGGGATAAGTTTGGAAGTAATGTTCTGGTAGATTTTAACCGCAGGGCAGATGACAAGACCAATGCCAATATCCTGATTTTAGGAAACAGCGGTCAGGGAAAGAGCTATTTATTAAAGCTTCTGTTAACCAATCTGCGGGAATCCGGGATGCATATCTGTGCGTTGGATCCGGAGATGGAGTATGAGGATCTGACCAACAACCTGGGCGGATGTTTTATTGATCTGATGAGCGGGGATTATATCATCAACCCGCTGGAGCCAAAGACCTGGGACGATGCAGGAAGCCCGGAGGATCTGGATGCTCCTCAGACTTTTCGCATCCGATCCAGACTGTCCCAGCACATCAGCTTCTTAAAAGATTTTTTCCGAAGCTATAAAGACTTTACGGACCGGGAGATCGACGTGATCGAGATCATGCTGCAGAAACTGTATGCAAGGTGGGGACTGACGGATCAGAGTGATTTTGACCGCCTGGATTCGGGGGATTACCCGATTCTGTCTGACCTGTATGCCTTCATAGAAGAGGAATACCGGGCATTTGATGCGAAGAACTATCCTCTTTATACCGCAGAGATGCTCCAGAGTATCCTGCTCGGTTTAAACTCTATGTGCGTAGGAGCAGAGAGTAAGTTCTTTAATGGGCATACCAATATCACCGATGACAGTTTTATTACCTTTGGAGTAAAAGGTCTTTTGCAGGCCAGCAGGAATTTAAAAGATGCCCTGCTCTTTAATGTGCTTTCTTTTATGAGCGATGAGCTGTTGACGCAGGGCAATACGGCAGCAAGTCTGGATGAGTTCTATCTGTTCCTCTCCAACTTAACTGCTGTGGAGTATGTCCGGAACTTTATGAAGCGTGTGCGAAAGAAAGATTCGGCAGTTATCATAGCCAGCCAGAACCTGGAAGATTTTAATCTGGATGGAGTGAAAGAATATACAAAGCCACTGTTTTCCATTCCGGCCCATCAGTTCCTGTTCAATGCTGGAAGCATTGATGCCAAATTTTATACGGATACCCTGCAGCTGGAAGAAAGCGAATACAACCTGATCCGCTATCCGCAGCGGGGAGTATGCCTGTATAAATGTGGAAATGAGCGGTACAACCTGATGGTCCATGCACCGGAGCATAAGGCGAAGCTGTTCGGAAAGGCGGGAGGACGCTAAAAGGGGAGACTGTGAATGGAGTTAAAGAAGCAGAAATTTGGCATTGAGATTGAGATGACCGGCATCACCCGTGCGAAAGCGGCAGAAGTAACAGCAGGGTATTTTGGAACCAGAGTGAAATATCTGGGAACCTATTATGACACTTATGCAGCCATTGACACAGAAGGGCGTCAGTGGAAGTTTATGAGCGACAGCAGCATAACTGCACAGCAGAAATTGAATGGAAGAAAGATAAGTGCGGGAAGAGAATACCAGACGGAGATGGTAAGTCCCATCTGTTGTTATGAGGATATTGTCACGATTCAGGAGATCATCCGAAAGCTGAAAGAATACGGTGCCCTGACGAACGGAAGCTGCGGGATCCATGTGCATATCAATGCGGAACCGTTTGATGCCAGAACCCTCCGAAATATCACCAATATCATGGCATCCAAGGAAGATTTGATTTATAAAGCCCTAGGAGTGTCTGTAGCACGGCAGCACCAATGGTGCCAGCCAGTGGAACAGAGGTTTTTGGATGAGTTAAATCGGAGAAAGCCAAGAAGCATGGAAGCTGTAGAGCGAATCTGGTACAACGGAGAGAGCCGGAGGAATGCACATTATGATGATAGCCGTTATCATTGTCTGAACCTTCATTCTGTCTTTCAAAAAGGAACGGTAGAATTCCGCCTGTTCAACGGGACGCTCCATGCAGGTAAGATTAAGGCGTATATTCAATTTTGTCTGGCGATTGGTGCTCAGGCTCTTAACCAGTCCTGTGCCAGCAGAAGAAAGACACAGACCACGAATGAGAAATACACCTTCCGCACCTGGCTGCTGCGGCTGAGACTGAATGGAGAAGAATTCGCTACAGCCCGTCAACATCTGCTGGCGAATCTCCCAGGGTGCATTGCCTGGAGGGATCCGGCTCAGGCGGAGGCTCAAAAGGAACGGATGCGGCAGAAGAGAGAAAAAGAACTGGAGGAGCGGAGCCAGAGACAGGAACCTATTTCTCCAACTGGAGAACCAGAATCGGCCGGGGAGGCAGAAGAACCCCCGGCTTTTATGATGCGAATGTGACAAGGAGGATCCGTGTGAATAGAAAACCAAGACTTTATGTTGCTTATGGAAGCAATCTGAACTTGACGCAAATGGCATTTCGGTGTCCGACTGCAAAGGTAGTAGGGAAGGGCGAACTGAAGGATTATGAGCTGTTGTTTCGGGGAGGCCGCAGGGGAGCTGTGGCAACCGTAGAACCAAAAGAGGGGAGTGCTGTGCCGGTACTGATATGGGATATTCAGAAAGGAGATGAGGAATCGCTGGATCTTTATGAAGGATATCCCAATTTTTATGACAAGCAGATGATAGAAGTCGAGATGGACGGAAAGACAATATCTGCCATGGTGTATGTGATGACACCAGGACATTCATTTGGAATCCCATCGGATCACTATGCAAATGTGATCTGGGAGGGCTATGAAACGGCAGGATTTGATACACAGGTTCTGGAGGATGCCATTGAACATGCATTTGAGATGGTGCAGAAACAGGAGAACAGCCAGGACTTTCGCCAGCAGAGCCTGTTTGGAATAAGCGGATATGGGGAAATCAAATAAAGCCCTGCAACATAAGCAGGACTTATTTTTGTGAGAGCTGGATGGATTGGATATAGGCACTGAGCAGCTGTTCTACAAGTGGCAGATACTCAGGATTTAAGCCAGAAAGCATGGCATGGATGGCAGACAGATCGTTCTGGGATTCTGTTCCAAAGAGAATATAATCAGCAGATACGCCAAGAGCATTGCAGAGCTTACTCATGGTTTCTGCAGTGAAACTACCGGTGCCAAGTTCGATTGTGCCGAGAAAAGAACTGGCGAGATCCGCCTTTTCGGCAAGTGCTTCACGGGAATATCCCAGTGCTTCGCGGGCTTTTCGGATACGACCGCCAACTTCCACATTAAATTGTTTTTTCAAACCATCACCACCTGACATCCTTGATAGAGATAGTTTACCGCACACAATCGAATACAAACATCATGGATACAGGTTGAATAATAACCTTGATAGGATATAATGAAGGGAGGAAACCTATGGCAGTACCAGCTGCGATTCTGGCAGCGAAAGCCGCAGTGCTTACAGCGTCTAGCGAGAGAGGGCGGACGGTAGTTCTTTCTGTTGTTGCGGCACTTTTAACACCTTTTCTTTTGATTGTTACCATGCTCCTGTGTACCCTTTCTGGAACTGCAGACCATAATATTTCTGCTGTCCAGCTGTCCTTTCATGGGGGATATTTATCTTCAAAGGTGCCAGCAGAGTACCGGATGTATATCGAAAATATGCAGGATATCTTCGGAAAACTGGACGGTGTGTTAAGTGAGATCAATGGAATGATAGAAAGCGGGGAGATAGATCCTTACCGGGTAAAAGCAATCTTTTATGCCCTGTTTTTTGGTGAGGATCAGCCCCGGATGGACGAGGAGGACTACCGGGCATTCGCAGATTGCTTTGTGACATATGAGGGGAGGGAGGATGAAGAGGGGGAAACTTATACGGTTGCAGTTCCAATCCAAAGTTTGAATACAGTTTATGAAAATCTGGCTTCAGAATTAAATCGGGAGATTTTCCTGGAAGATAAAACCAATGCACAACGGATTTATACGCTGGCGAAATATGGGGTTAGTGTGCCGGGAGGGAACGGACTTCCTCCTGGACAGGCAATGGGAGATGGAAGTTTTTCTGCTCTGATGGCAGAAGCAACCCGCTATATTGGATATCCCTATGTGTGGGGAGGAAGCTCTCCAGCTACCAGCTTTGACTGCAGCGGATACATCTGTTGGGTCTATACGCAGTCTGGGGTGTACCATCTTTCACGGACAACAGCCCAGGGGATTTTTGACCAGTGTGCAGTGGTATCCAGAGAGGAGGCAAAGCCTGGGGATTTGGTTTTCTTTACGGGAACCTATGCATCTTCCGGGGCAGTGAGCCATGTAGGGATTTATGTTGGGGACTCAAAAATGCTGCATTGTGGTTCTCCAATTGGTTATGCCAATCTTAATTCTTCTTACTGGAGCAGCCATCTGTATGCATTTGGAAGGCTGGCTGCAATCCCAGAATAAGGTATGAAGATAAAAAAGTTGGTGCGGATCTGCCAGAGAGATTTATGGATATTTGGTATCGACTTTCGGAACAGGATCGGGTATTGTGTGTGGCTGAAAGGAGGGAAGTACCTTATGAATGAGATGATGGATCAGTTGGAGCAGGTGATTGAAGAGCGGGTTATGCAGCTGAAAGGAAAAATGGAAGAGGAAAAAAGTCAGACCGATCAAGCCGAAAAGGAGGAGTATATCATGCATGTGGAACGAATCCTGAATAGCCTTTCAGAGGAAGAGAGGGAGTGGCTGGATGATCAGATGATGAAAAAGCTGGATGTACCAAATCAGGAACGGCTGCGGTATTACAAGGCAGGGCTGGCAGATGCTACCGAAGTGATGCGTTACTTGAAGACTTGATTTTAGACAAGGGAGCGGCTGTGAGAGCAGCCGCTTGTTCTGGATCCAGAGAGAGGAGGATGCAAATGAGAACAACCACGTTGACGGTTAGCTTTAATACAGAAAAACTGGATGCTTTGAAATTTCATATGGAGAAACGGGATGCGGATCTGCAGGCAGAGTTAAATGATACGGTACAGAAACTGTATGAGAAATATGTTCCGCAGGCCACCCGTGAGTACATTGATGATAAGGTGGCGAGAGAGGTTTCATCTGCCAGAGATCGAACCCGGAGGGCAGAACGGCCTGCAAGACGGGTAGAAAATCTGGCAGAGACGGCAGGAGAGGCATAAGAGCGGAGAAAGAGGATGCTGTATGGTGCAGATGGAAGAAGCACATAGCCTTTTGTAAGCCCTTGTGTGCCCCCGTGTCAGGCTTTAGACAGCCAGGTGGCATTCGTGTACCCTGGTGGGGAATGAAGGCGGTGTTGGGCAAATGTGAAAGAAGGTTCTGAAAACAGTGGAATAGGTCGAGAAAATGCTGAATTCCAGAGGCTTTTGGCAGGGTCGAAATGTGTGCAGGTTAAAGGGGGTATGCTGCTTTTGGCAGCCCACCCCCGGAAAACACCGACCGGCAAAGCCGTTCGGCAAATTTGGTTTGAATACTTTTTCGAGAAAATGCCGAAAGAATGGTGCTGTATTTTTGAAAGTGGCAGGATTTGGGAGGAAACGGGAGAGATTTTGTGAATACTAGGGTTAGGAGGAAACGATGGGAAGCGAACATACGAAAGTACGTGCGGGGATTTATGTCGAAAAGGAAATCTTAAACCAGGCAGATGGTCTGTTAGAGACAGCCAATGTGCGTTCCCGGAATGAATTTGTGGAAGAGGCCCTTAAGTTTTATATAGGGTATCTTCTTGCAGGAAAGGCGGAAGATTATTTTTTACAGTCATTGTCTTCTGTTCTGATCGGGACGGTGCAGGACAGTGAGAATCGTCTGGCCCGGATGGATTTTAAGATGGCGGTAGAGCTTGCCAAGCTGTCGCAGGTGATTGCGTATACCCATGATGTAGATGAGGAATCCTTAAATAAGCTTCACGCAAAGTGTGTCAACGAAGTACAACGGATTAACGGAACAATCAAGTTTGAAGATGCCTACCGTTATCAGAAACGGGAAGTGTAGGCATTGGTAAAAAGGAGCAGAGAAGACATGGAGAAAAAAGAAATTTATGACATGGTGATTCAGGAACTGATTGAAAAAGCTCTTTCAGTCAGAAGAGAAACTTGCAGCAGTGATGAAAAGCAGTTTTATGAAACATTGAAAGAAAAATCAGAGCGGACCAGAGGCGTGTTGAAACAGTTGTCAGAAGAAGAGTATCAGATCGTAGACGATTATATGGTTACCACAAATCTGATTGCACAGAAAGAATGTGAATATCTCTATGTGCAGGGGGCGAAGGATTGTGTGGAGTTGCTGAAGAAGCTGGGAGTGTTATAGAAAAGATGCAGCAGAAATTTTATAGCAAAGTTTATTGTTACTCTTCGCTATCTAGCTGATAGTCTCTTGCATAGAAAATAATTTTTATTCTTTGCGTTGTATGAGCTGATGGATTATAATATAAAAAGTAAAGCTAAAATTTGGAGTGAGCTGATGGATTATATAATACGAGAAATGAGAAACGAAGAATATTGTTTGTTAGATGATTTCTTGTATGAAGCGATTTATATTCCAGAGGGAATTGAACCGCCACCTAAAACGGTAATAAATTGTCCAGACTTACAAGAATATATCGTTGAGTTTGGAAAGAGAAAACATGACAAGGCTTTAGTTGCAGAAATTCAAGGAAATGTTGTAGGAGCTATCTGGGTAAGAATAATGAATGACTATGGACACATTGATAGTGATACTCCATCACTTGCTATGTCTGTCTATCAAAAGTATAGAGGATTAGGTATTGGAACTTCATTATTGAAAGAACTATTACAGTTAGAAAGATTGTCTGGGTATTCAAAAATTTCCTTATCCGTTCAAAAAAGTAATTATGCAGTGAAGATATACAAGAAAGTAGGATTTACTGTTGTTGATGAAAATAGTGAGGAATATATTATGGTTGTAAATCTATAATGGAAATCCCAGTTTATTAAGTTGGAAAATCAGAATTTGGAGGAGGTACGACAGATGAGAATTGAAGCTGGAACTGAGCAAGATGTTGATAGTTGGATGAGCCTTGTAGAAAAAGTGAAAAATGCATTTCCTGGTCTTGAAACAGAAGAAGCTTTGAAGGAACATAGGAATACGGTTTTAGATTTTATAAGTAAGGATTCTGCAATATGTGCAAAAGAACAAGAAGAAATTGTTGGCGTACTATTATTTTCAAAAGAAAACAATGTGCTATGTTTCCTGGCTGTTGACCCAGAACATCGAAGAAAACATATTGCAGAAAAAATGGTGTCTTATATGCTTACAAAGATGAATCCTCAGAGTGATATATCTGTTACGACTTACAGAGAAGGAGTGCCTGAGGGAATTGCAGCCAGAGCATTCTATAAACGAATAGGTTTTTCTGAAGGTAAACTGACAGAAGAATTTGGAAGCCCTGTTCAAGAATTTGTGTTAAAACGGCAATCCTTGTCTTTGGAAAATTGAACGTGGAGTGTAAAAGATACTTTCATGACAGATAAACTTCAGCAAGAACAAAGCAAACAGCAATAGAAATCAAAAGCCGAGAAGAAAAACGGATATTTGAATTGAAACAGCAAAAGAAGAAAGAAAAACATCAGGCGTTAAGTCTCTGATGTTTTTTATACAAAGTCTAGTTGGGGGTAAATTATGGCATCAAGTGAAGGTTATTTGCAATTTATTTTGGGGCAGTTGTCTGGGCTAGATGAAATTACATATCGGGCAATGATGGGAGAGTTTATTATTTATTATTGTGGTAAGATTGTGGGCGGCATTTATGATGATAGATTGCTTGTAAAACCCACAAAGTCAGCGATTGCTTATATGTCAGATCCGGCATATGAAGTGCCTTATGAGGGAGCAAAAGAAATGCTTCTGGTAGAGGAAGTTGACAATAAAGCATTTTTGACAGGCTTATTTCACGCTATGTATGATGAACTGCCAATGCCAAAATCTAAAAAGAAAAAATAGGTGTTGCGGAGGATAAAACAATGGATAAGGTGATTTTGTATATACATGGAAAGGACGGTAGTCCGGAAGAGGCAGAATATTATAAACCGCTCTTTGGAGAATATGAAGTAATTGGTTTTGACTATGCTTCCCAAACACCATGGGAAGCAGAAGAAGAATTTCCAAGATTATTTGATGATTTATGCGGCACATGTGAATCGGTAACAGTGATTGCGAACAGCATTGGTGCATTTTTTACTATGAGTGCCTTGGTAAATAAGAAAATAGAGCGTGCATACTTTATTTCTCCAGTTGTAGATATGGAAAAGTTGATTCGGAATATGATGCAGTGGGCGAATGTGACAGAAGATGAACTGCACAAGCAGAAAGAAATCCCCACATCCTTTGGAGAAACACTTTCCTGGGAGTACCTTTGCTATGTAAAAGAACATCCCATTGTATGGGCAACTCCGACGCATATTCTGTATGGAGAAAAGGATAACCTGACATCTTATGAAACGGTAGCTGAATTTGTAGCTCAAATTAAAGCAACCCTCACAGTCATGAAAAATGGAGAGCATTGGTTCCATACAAAGGAGCAAATGGACTTTATTTCGGACTGGATCAAACAGTACATTTGACAACTTCCAGATAGGGAAGTTATTACAATGATATTCTAAAAACATGAGGAACCATGGCGTGAAACCATAGGTTCTTTTTGTTTTTTGAAACAGAGCAAACGATAGTTTGAAGGAGCAGTTTGTGTTAAAACTCTTATTTTTTACTTCCCGCTATCTGAAAGAGACACCTGTACAGATAGAAAATGGTTTTTATACTTTACGTTGTATAGGTTGGTGGAATATAATATACAAAGAAGACAAATCGATGTTTGTGGAGGTAAGGTATGTGGTATGATGGAATAGACAGAAACACTTTCATCAAACAAATTTACACAAAAGTCCCTGAATTGCTGAATGTCAGAATAGATGCTATTTCATTGAAAAGAGATGGTACCGAAGTATCTGTGGTTTTTGATATGCCAGTTTATCCAGACAATCCTCCTGAAAAATGGAATGGTAACAATACTGTTTCTATTGAAATTTCTTTTTTCGTTATTTCAGAGTTCAAACTGGAGATGAAGGATAGATATATGTACGGAAATATTGACATTTTTTCACATGAAAGCAAAATAAAAATCGTTGTAGATGGATCGATATTATGCTCTTTTGTAGCCGAAGCGGCTGTTATCCAGAAAATTAGCACATACATAGATACAGAAATATAAACGGGAATTTGGAGGGAAGAAATATGCAGACGATTATTGTGTTGTTAAATCCAGGAATGATTGAAAATGCTGATTTGGATTTGAGATATCGCATACCAGACCGTATCGAAGAGGTATCAAATTCTTTGATACAAAGCAATGGATATGATTATATAGACACAGAGGACGGAGAACCTGGACCATTGATGGGTATTTGGTTGGAAACTGAAAATGCACATAGAAACTGGCATATAGTGAGGGATTTGTTTCAAAGGGAAAAATTTATAGGAAATGATTTATCTTTGTCGGCTCAGATATATATTTCCGAAAAAGATACTGACGATTTAGAAAACTGTGTGCTTGTTTTTCCTGAATAACAATTCCAGTTTGTTGGGGATTGAGCAAAGTAGAAAATCGGAAGGAAGTTAGTGAGGTGCTGTATTGTGAATGAAAGAGAAAAAATTATTCACTTGTGGTTTGAAATGTGGCTTACAAAACAGGACTTAGGTATTGATAGTATTTTTGCAGAAGATGTAATTTATACCGAAAGTTGGAGCCCCCAATATAATAATCGTCAAATCGTAAAACACTGGTTTCAGGAATGGAATACCCGTGGCAAAGTCGTTACTTGGGAAATTAAACAATTCTTCCACAAGGAAAATCAGACGATTGTGGAGTGGTATTTTAAAAATGAAATGAACAATGGGAGTGTAGAGGAATTTGATGGAATTTCTCTGGTTGAATGGACAAGGGATAATAAAATAAAATCATTGAAAGAGTTTGGTTGCAATTTGCATAATTATAATCCGTATGAACATAGTGACCAGCCCGAATTTAGGGACGAAAGAGCAAGTTGGTTCTAACATTAGGAATGAATAACTTCTCATTTATTGAAAAAACGAGGAGACAGAAAAATGCAAATTATCAGAAAGAAGGAATTTTTATGCAACTTATAGGAAGCAGAAAATTAACATGGGGAATTTGCGGTATTGGTATTTTATTAGCAATAGTAAGCGTGCTTTTTTTACCTCAGATTATTCCTGTTCACTTTACAAATGGAATAGCAGATGATTTTGGAAATAAGGTAGAGATTTTTTTGTTTCCTATTTTATTACTTATAATTACATTTTTGACAGGAAAAGAAAGCATTAAATATTTTTTGACACATTCAAAAACATTTTTGACAGATATACAGTATAATTTGATGATAGATAGTGTTCTTGGAATTGTTCTGATTGCAGAAAGTTATGTTATATATGCTTCATTTGCTTAAGAGTTTTTAAAGAAAACTCTCAATTTGTGCAACCGTAATACTTTATACCAATACTTATAAACGAAAAATAGAAGGGACCATGGCGTGAAACCATAGGTTCCTTTTGCATTTTTGAAAGAGAACAGTCAATATTTAGAGGAGCGGCTTATGGCAAAACTTATTTTTACTTCCCGCTACCTGCGTGATGCACCACCTGCACAGATGGAAAACTATGTCCGTTATATTGGAACGCGGGAAGGTGTGGAGAAGATGGATAGTAGTAAACATTATCTTCCAGCAACGATCCATCAGAAACAGCTGATCAAACAATTACTCCGGGATATTCCGGAGGCAAAGGAGATGTTGGAGTATGAAGATTACCGGAGAAAGCCAACCATTGGAACCGCTTCGGAGTTTATCTCTTGTGCGTTGGAGCGGAATCTGGATCTAATTGCAAAGCGTGAGAACTATGTGGATTATATTGCAGGCCGTCCCCGAGTAGAACGGATCGGAGAACATGGTCTGTTTACAGATGAAGGAGAACCGGTGATCCTTCGTCAGGTACAAAAAGAAGTAGCAGAGCATAAAGGTGTGGTGTGGACCCATGTGATCTCCCTGCGACGGGAGGATGCAGCCCGGTTAGGGTATGACAGTGCCGCCCAGTGGATGGCATTGCTGCGTTCTAAGCGGGCGATGCTGTGTAAGCATATGAAAATTAACAGTGCCAATTTAAGATGGTATGCCGCATTTCATAATGAGAGCCATCATCCCCATGTGCATCTGATGGTGTACTCGGCAAAAGATAGGGAGGGATATTTGTCGAAGCAGTCCATTGAGGCTATGCGTTCGGAACTGGCACATGATATTTTCCGCCAGGATTTTGCCAATATCTATGAGAAGCAGACGCAGTCCCGTGCAGACTTGAAGATGCAGTCCGCAGAGGTAATAAGGGATTGGCTAAATGAAATCCGGTCAGGGACATTCCAGAGTTCGGAAATTGAAACGAGTATTCTGGAACTTTCCAAACGGCTACAGCATACAGGAGGTAAAAAAGTTTATGGATATTTGAAACGGGATGTAAAGGATCTGGTTGATCACATTGTAGATGAGCTGGGAAAAGACAGCCGGGTGTCTGCTCTATATCAGGAATGGGACTTGTGGCAGAAGGAGATCACATTGAGCTACAAACAACAGACAGAGGAACTGCCGCCTCTGTCCAAACAACCCAAATTAAAGAGTATCAGAAACATGGTGATTGCGGAAGCGTTAAAGCTGGGCAGTTACCATATTTTATTTGAGGAAGAAGAGACGGGATTGGAAGCATCGAATGATTGGACAGAGCAGGAACCAGAACAGGTAGAAGAAATGACAGAAGAAGAGGATACCGATTCGGAACATGTAGAGGAAGAAATTCAGAGGATGTCTTTTTTCAACGGTAGAAAAGGAACGTCCGGTTCTAACTGGTGGATGGATGGATACAAGCAGGCAAGAAACTATTTGTATGGCAGTGATTCTGTGTTGCAGGATTTTGAAAAGGCATATCAGAAATTTCTTCAGGAAGCAGAACAGGGGAATGGGTTTGCCATGCAGGATCTTGGGCGAATGTTTGCAGATGGTTTAGGACGGGACACAGATATGGCTCTGGCACAGGAATGGTATGGGAAAGCTTTGAGAGCTTTTCATACAAAAGAAACATCTGTAAAGGAGAAGCAGAAACCGTATCTCCAATACCGCATTGGAAAAATGTATGCTTCAGGATTTGGAACAGAACAAAATAATGAGCAGGCAGCGTATTGGTTTTTTCAGGCATCTGAAGCAAATCATAAGTATGCCCAATATTCCTTAGCAGGACTTTACCACCGGGGACAGGGAGTGGAACAAAATGATATGCGGGCATTCTCTTTATACAGGAGTTCGGCAGAACAGGGAAATCCTTATGCCAGTCTGGAACTGGCAAAGATGTATCGGGATGGTCTTGGTACAGAGCCGGCTCCCAAACTAGCAGAGAGGGGATTTCAGGATGCGTATTCCGGTTTCGTGATGTTGGAAGAAAAGAGCCATGATGATAAACTGCAGTACCGGATTGGTCAGATGCTCCACACAGGAACGGGAACCGAAGCGGATGATAAGAGAGCAGCTGAATATTGGGAGAAGTCTGCCAAGCTTGGAAATACCAATGCCCAGTATGCACTCGGAAAACTCTGGTTGGAAACAGAAAGTGGAGACAGCAGTCTGGCAGTGGAATGGCTCACCAAAGCGGCAAATGCAGATCATTCCTCCGCTCAGTATGCATTAGGGAAATTATATCGGGATGGTGTGTATTTTGAAAAAGATATAGATCAGGCCATGAAATGGTTCCGTTCCTCAGCAGAGCTTGGAAATGCATATGCGGCATATCAGATGGGACAGCTGTTGCTTTTTGGAGAAGGAGGATCCAAGGATGTGGAAACTGCTATGAAATGGTTGAAGATGTCTTCTGAAAAAGGAAATTCCATCGCTCAGTACCGTTTAGGAATGTTGTATCTGAAAGGGGAGGAGATCCCAGTTCAAGTGGAAGAGGCAGTGAAATGGCTTCAGAAGGCAGCCGACCAGGAAAATGAATGGGCTTTGTATCAACTGGGGAAATTATATTTTTCTGGTGAACAGGTGAGCAAGGATGTGGAGACTGCAGTCCGCTACCTGAAACTGTGTGCAGAAAAAGGAAATCAATATGCCCAGTATAGTTTGGGAATGGTATATCTCAAAGGGGATGAGGTTCCGATTCAAGCGGAAGAGGCAGTGAAATGGCTACAGCAGGCAGCGGATCAAGGATATGAGTGGGCGTTTTATCAGTTGGGAAAGTTGTATCTTTGCGGCAAGGACATCCCATGTGACAGGCAAAAGGCAATGGAGTATCTCACTACATCGGCAGAACAGGGAAATATCTATGCCCAGTTTTTACTGGATCATTTGGATTCATTTCAGAATCCCTCCTTGTTTCTGGCAGCGACCAGGCTGTTGCATCAGCTGGAACGGGTATTCCAGCAAGATGTGCAGAGGTCATTAGGGGTAAGTCGGAATCCGATTGACCGAAAACGTCGGCGGAGGCTGGCAGAGAAAAAGCAGGCTCAGGGATACAAACGGGATGATCGGGAGCAGGTACAAGGCAATTATTGACAAAGGAGGAAGGTATGGGAGGATTTATTTATTTTACAGAAGAACAGAAGCAAAGGGCCAATGCGGTAGATCTGGAAGATTTTCTTTCCAGACAGGGAGAGAAATTGCTTCGTTCTGGAAGAGAAAAACGGTTGGCCAGTGATCACAGTATTACAGTAAGAGGAAACCAATGGTATGATCATGCAACAGAAAAGGGAGGCTGTTCCATTGATTTTGTGAGGATGTTTTACAATCAGAGTTTTCCGGATGCAGTTACTATGCTGTTGGGAGGGGAGCAGGGGGAAGCATATAGGGAAAGCATGGAGCAGGAACAGGAACCGAAAAAACCATTTATACTCCCAGAGGCCAATCGGACGATGCACCGGGCTTTTGCATACCTGGTAAAGACACGCTGTCTGGATCCTAAAGTCGTGTCTGTATTTGCAAGAAGACATATGATTTATGAAGACGCTAAATACCACAATGCAGTTTTTGTGGGGTTTGATGTGGATGGAATTCCACGCCATGCCCATAAGCGAGGAACCTGTCAGCGGGGGAAACCGTTTAAGGGAAATGTGGAAAGCTGCGATCCAAGATACAGTTTTCACTGGATTGGGAAAAGCGATACGGTGTATGTTTTTGAAGCTCCGATTGATATGCTGTCCTTTATTTCCATGTATCAAAAGGATTGGATGGGGCATAGCTATGTGGCACTCTGCGGGGTGGCGGAACACGCACTGGTACAGCTTCTTGAGGATGTACCACACCTTTCCAAAATCACTCTGTGTCTGGATCATGATAAAGCAGGAATCGAGGCAGGAGAGCGGATTAAAAAACGGCTGTCTGAGCGGGGATACAGAAATGTGTTCCCGCTTTTTTCTTGTCAGAAGGACTGGAATGAAGATCTCCAGGCATTACAGAAGCCGCCGCCGGAGTTCGTAGCAGAATGTCAGACAGTCACGCAGATGATGTGAGGGGAGGGAATACCAATACAGGGAATAATTATGTTTGTGTGTATTGGACTGGGAATGTTTGCAGTGATTGGAGGCCTGGTTATGCTGTCCAGTCACTATACACTCAATGGGATCAAGTCAAAAACTGTTGGGGATGGGCAATACGGGACCGCCCGGTTTGCGACAGAAAAGGAAATCAGGGAAATATATGCCCATGTGTCCTATGAACCAGAGCAATGGAGAACTGGAAAGCATCTTCCAAAAGAACAGGGGTTGGTAGTTGGATACAAAAAGAAAGGAAATTCCATCACAGCATTGGTGGACAGCGGGGATATTCATTGCCTTATGATCGGAGCCGCCGGCGTAGGTAAGACAGCTAACTTTTTGTATCCGAATATCGAATACACCTGTGCATCCGGAATGAGTTTCCTGACTACAGATACCAAGGGAGATCTGTTCCGGAATTATGCAGGAATTGCAAAGGACTGCTATGGATACCGGATTTCAATCCTGGATCTGCGGAATCCTACCCGTTCAGATGGAAACAATATTCTGACACTGGTTAATAAATATATGGATGAGTATTTAATGAATCCAAAGAATCTGGCAGCTAAGGCCAGGGCAGAGAAGTATGCAAAAATTACGGCAAAAACCATCATCAGTTCCGATGGGGCATCGGCCAGCAGCTATGGGCAGAATGCCTTTTTCTATGATGCGGCAGAAGGACTTCTGGCATCGGTCATTTTGCTGATTGCAGAGTATTGCCCGCCAGAGAAACGCCACATTATTTCGGTGTTCAAGCTGATCCAGGATCTTCTGGCACCATCCCCGGTAAAGAACCGGAGCCTGTTTCAGTTACTGATGGATAAACTGCCTCCTAACCATAAAGCAAAGTGGTTTGCAGGGGCAGCTTTAAATTCTGCAGATCAGGCAATGGCTTCCGTATTGTCCACAGCCATGTCGCGGCTCAATGCGTTTTTGGATTCCGAAATGGAGCAGATCCTGTGCTTTGACAGCACCTTGGATACGGAAACATTCTGCAGGGAAAAGTCAGCAATCTTTATTGTGCTGCCAGAGGAAGATAATACGAAATATTTTATGGTGTCCCTGTTTTTACAGCAGCTCTATCGGGAAATGCTCATGATCGCTGATGAATGCGGGGGAAAACTTCCAAACCGGGTGATGATGTTTGCAGATGAAATTGGAACCATCCCCAAAATTGAGTCCATGGAAATGATATTCTCCGCAGGACGTTCCAGACGGATCAGCATGGTTCCCATTATTCAAAGTTTCGCACAGCTGGAGAAGAATTATGGAAAAGAAGGTTCCAGTATTATCATCGATAACTGCCAGGACATTCTGTTTGGAGGCTTTGCACCCAACTCAGAAAGTGCGGAGATTTTATCAAAAGCACTGGGAAACAGAACCGTTTTGTCTGGTTCTATTTCCAGAGGAAAAAATGATCCCAGCCAGAGCCTGCAGATGATGAGCCGGCCGTTAATGGCTCCGGAGGAATTAAAGACGCTTCCCAAAGGTCATTTTGTGCTGGCCAAGACAGGAACCTGTCCCATGAGAACCCAGCTTCCTCTGTTCCTAAAATGGGGAATCCAGTTCGGGGAAGCCTATGAGGTGGCAGAACAGGCAGCCAGAACGGTGGCTTATGCGGACCGGTTTGAACTGGAACAGGAGATTGTACGGAGGCAGACTGCCTGTGAAGATGAGGAAGAGTGGGAGGAGGGGAGATTGGAAGAAGAGGGAACAGGAGAGAGCCAGTTTGAGAAAGCATATGAAGAGGAGCATCGAAAATGTAAATGGAGGCATGATTCCCCTCCAAGACCGCCGCTTAGGACAGACTAGAGGAGGATAGGTGTGGGATATTTTTCGAAGATTTATGCATCTGAACTGCCCCATCGGGCCAAAGCTGTCTATATGTACCTGAAAGACCGATGCAATGCAGAGGGACAGTGTTATCCGGCAATTGGTACCATTGCAAGGGAGATGAATCTGTCACGAAGGACGGTAGAACGGGCAATCCAGGACTTGGAAAAGGCTGGTCTACTTCAAAAAGAGCAGCGGTGGAGAGAAAATGGTGGCAGAAGCAGCCTTTTATATACCTTGACTGAGTACAGTTAAAAGAAAAGTGCCACCAGGGGGGACATCTGCCCTTCTGGTGGCATAAGGGATATAGCATTGTGGCGTATCCTGCTAAGAGAACACTTGAAAATTATCATAGGCAGAAAAAGAAATACTTTAGAAAGACTATTTTTCTGTATGGGAATGCCCCAGCATTTCGTGGACTGCAGCCAGGATTACTTTTTTATCTCTGGCAGTTAGCTCCATGAACAGCCGGAGGAGTTCTTGGTCTTCTTTATCGACAAAAGACAGCTGAGGATGGATCAGGGCGTCACCAGGGATGTTGAGCAGGTGTGCTAAGCGAAGCAGGACTTCCAGGCTGGGACGTTTTTCGCCTTTTTCAAGCCCCATAAGAAAGCGGGGGGTGATATCGACCTGTTCAGCTACCTGTTCCTGTGTCAAGCCTGCCCGCTTTCTGGCAGTTTTAAAAATAGCTCCCATATAAGATGTATTGAAAACCTCCACTGATAGTTCACCTCCACTGTCATTTTACAGTTCTTGTTGAAAGAAATGAACGCTCTAATAATTCTTGTTATACATGAACTAATAGTTCAAAAAAGATGGTGTGTTAACATTTTATGAATTGCTTTTTCTTTATGAAATCTTCAAAATAGAAGTTTATCCTTTTTCTTATAATTAATTATAAAGAGAGGATACGACAGAATATGAGTAAGATTTTAAAAACAACAGACCTTTGTAAATCTTTCAGCGGGCAAAGTGTCGTAAACAACTTATCACTGAATATTGAAAAAAATTCCGTTTATGGATTATTGGGGCCGAATGGAGCAGGAAAATCCACAACACTAAAAATGATCACAGGTATTTTGAGGCCGACTTCTGGAAGTATTGAATTTGACGGTCATACATGGAAGCGCAGCGATTTAAATCATATCGGAGCATTAATTGAAATGCCGCCTCTTTATGAGAACTTAACTGCCTATGAAAATCTGAAAGTTAGGACAATCATTTTGGGATTGCCAGATAAGAGAATTGACGAAGTGCTGCAAGTTGTCCGACTGACTGGAACAGGCAAGAAGCGAGCCGGACAATTTTCTCTTCAGTTTTACTGGTAATAGTGAAATTTCTCTTAAAATTTCTTTTTCCTCTAATTCGATTCCTATCACATCTACTTCTTCAATGTTGTACTTAGGATGTCTATTTCTATATCTGATTTGATTTTTGCAGATATTGATACAAACACGCATTAGCCATGCTTTTTCATGTTCTTGATTATTTAACTTAGGTTTTTTTAGTAAATATCTTACATACGTTTCCTGAACCGCGTCCTCAGCATCTTGGACATTAGACAGCATAAACACTGCTATTCGATAAAGATTGTCCATGTACTCGATAAACAATTCCTCTGTTTTCATTTATTTTTACCTCTCTATATAAAACACACCATATAAGCCGTTATGGTGACATATTATTTGAAAAAATTTATTCGGCTTTCATTTGTTTCTTTGATTCATTATTTGAATGCTAAAAAAGGCGGTAGCATATTCGGCTATCGCTGAAGTTTGATAATCAGCGTTCGATATGAACATTGCAGGATAATAGTTTCGTTATATCAGGAAAACGGTTATAAATGTAGAAAATCCCGGCGAGTGTCGGGACTTTGTGGACGGTCTGGGTAATACTATGGTATTGCTTATTCTTTTTTCAAATCGTTATGAAATCTTCAAATATGTTATGTAATATTAAATTTTATATCTAATTTTCGATTATCTGCATAAATACTATACTTTCAAGCATTTTGAAGTATAGTAAAACACTCATTTTACCACGAATTTACCACTATTGAATGAGCCTTGATATGATAATGAAACAGCACTAAAAAGACACGATTGGCACCTGCGTGGTGTCTTTTGTTAAAAAGCAGTCAATCATAAAGACTAACTGCTCTGTGTGTAAGGATATAAAATTGTTTCTAATCTTGAATAGGTATCCAAATTTCAATAATTGAATTATCACTATTCCAATGAAAACGATAATCATATTTTTCAAAGTGTAGGATAATATCTTTTATAGGAATATACGATGTACTAGGAATAATTTCTTGATAAATCTTGCCATAAGTTTCATATATTTTATCCATAGCACCAATATGCTCCACAACCAAATATTTATAAGACGGTATTTTTTTATACAGAAAGCCCTCTGGGGTAATGGCTCTTTTGGGAATAGAACAGAAATAATAAAGTTTTCCATTTCTTCTTTCCATAAAAGCATATTTTACCCAATTTCCCGAGTGTGAAAGATACGCTTTTTTCAAACTACTGTTAAACTTTCTCCAAAACTGTGTACTAATCTGAATATTCTTTTTTTGATAATCAGTAAGTTCTACTTCCTGCCCAATAACTGCAAATGCGTTTAATTCCTTTATAGAAAAATTTATCATTTTACCTTGTGAGCAGTGATAACGGTATAACTGTACGCATTTACCGTTATAATACAATTATCAATCGTTATATACCAGTTTTTTCCTTTTCTTATGATTTCCGCATTAGAAAGACTAATTCTTTCTTTGCACCATTCAATTACATTTTCTATATTCAAAGACAAATTCTTTTTAATTCTAATAACGCCAAGTTCAGTCGTGTGGAGTCTGTCTAAGTTTTCCAGTAATTCATTTTCCATATTTTGATACCTCATTTTTCAACAAATTTATTTGTATGTTTTATATCCCAATTATACCATCCTCATATCAGTATCACAATAAAATTTTATGCACCGATAATCTTGTTGAACAGCTCTAACAGTACATTAGTTTGTCATTCCAATTGGAAATTTAGGTAAGAAAAAGCAGACAATCAAAAAGACCAACTGCTTTGTGTGTATGGATATGAAATTGTAAAACTAGAGGCTGTTCATTTTTTCTTTTTAGGTTTTGGCGTTGGTAGTTCATCATACATCACATCAAATAAACCTGTCAAAAAATCTTTATTATCCACTTCTTCGATTAATAACATTTCTTTAGTATTTTCGCATGGAATTTCATAGATAACTGTTGGTATATAAGAGATTGCAGACTTTGTTGGTTTTACAAGTAGCCTATCATCATATATACCGCCAACGATTTTTCCGCGATAATAGATAGTAAATTCTCCTATCATTGCACGATATGTTATTTCTTGTAAATAAAGAATACAAAAAATGTAATTCCTATATTGCAAAAAAAGATATTCTGTTAGAGCATATGAAGATAAGCCTGTAGAAAAAGAAAAGCTGGATAAAATATTGGCTTCCGCCCATGTTGCACCAACTGCGGCGAATTTACAGCCAGTCAAATTATTGGTGGTACAGGATAAGGAACGGCTAAATAGTATTGCAAAGGCTGGAAATATTTATAATGATTACTTATAGAGCATGAAATAGGTATATGTGGAAATAATGCAGCTGCCGAATCAATCGCTTGAGTTTGGAAATTCAAGCGATTGATTCGGTATATAGGTTACTTATAAAATTATAATTATGATGAAAACGGGAACCAGCATCCAGATGACTAAAAGCCAGGGGAATTTCCGTCCTATGAACCAGCTAATGAGGATATCAATCAGTAATATCGGGATTAGAAGCAGGCAGCCGGGAATCAGCAGAGTTTCCCAGTGATACCAGTGAAAAAATCTTCCGTAAAATACAGCAGCCAGAAGGAATACGGCAGCTATCAGAAGGAGTGATCCTACAAAGGCTGCACTGCATCGAATGAACGCGTAAATCAGTGGATTTACGGGTGTAGCATGGGTGATTACAGATGTTCTCTGTTCCGATTTTGAAAAGAAGAATGACAGAAAGAACAGGGTACCAATCCATAAAAGGGGTAGGAGCCGAAGAAGATAGTCACAAAAACTTTGCACAGAAAAGGGAGCCGTCTGTTCGATTCCTAAAAGCGTTACCTGATTTAAGATCTGCCATCCGGTAAATAGAATAACGGCCAGGATACCAACAAAAAATTGATTCCAAAGAAGCCTTTTTAATTCGTAAAAAAAGATTCTAGTCAAGATTTAAATCCTCCTCTGTCAGCCCGCAGGCATCTAAAAATTCCTGTTCAGTCAAGTAGGGGTACATGGGATCCACTTCCCGGTTAAAAAGCTGGTACAGAATCTGATCCATCGCTTCCTCGCCGCCAACAAGTTCTTCTGCTTTTAAAATTTTTAGAGGCATTTCATTGTAGTACCGCATGGTAGAGAGCTGGTTGGAAATGTCCAAACGTTTTTCTTCTGGCAGTGCCTCCAGGTATTGGGGATTGCGGATGTAAAAGTTATTGTAATAGTCATCAACTGCTGTTTGCCACTGGTCAATGTAATGTTCTTTGGCATAAGCGTCTCCGTAAAGATCTTTGATGATCCGGTATGTGGTATAAACGGTTAGTCCTTCCGCAGACCAGGCACTGTCTGGCTGGGAGACATCGAACATAGCTCCAAGTCCCCACCACTGATGAACCATTTCATGGATCATGACTTCTCCGGGGATTGCACCTTTATCGGAATCATGCAGATTTTGGGCAGTAAAATCCTGTTCATCTACCAGACTGACACCGGAACGTGCATATCCGCCATTAGAGATACGACCTTGAATTAGTTTTAAAGAGTCGAAAGAGAAGAACTGGGGCATTCCATAATGAGAGGAGCAGTATTCCATAACTGTTTGGATTGCTTCTGCGGCATTGGCTTCTTCCATGATCGGCTGGTGCTTACGACCATAATAGAACTGAATTGTTGTACCCACAGCTTCAATATCCTGGCGGACATAGTCTCCTGCATAGAGAATACCACGGTTTTCTGTATCTTCGATTCTCCATGTAATGGTTCCGTTGTCATGCTCTGCTTCTTTTTTTGCCTCGGCTAGTCCAAACGGGATTACAGTCATGGTGTCTGGAAGAGTAATATCTGTGATGGAAGACAACGTACCATCTGCAGTTCCTGCATTCATGATTGCGGGAGCCAGAGCCTGATTTTCCAGACATAAATACTTTGAGCTGATCTCCGGTTTTCCCTGCATGGTTTCCATTAGATTCCAGTCCTGTGGGAATCCATGGTAGTCAAAACAAAGATCGATGGACTCAAGAGCAGGGATCGTGACATTTAAAAGTGCCATATTGGATTCCTGATAATCGTCAATTTGGAAAGGCACAGGCTGGCCATTGGCCTGGACAGAATTTACCTTATAGCCGGGATTGAGTGCAAATGCCACCTCTTGCTCTGTTCCTGTTGTATTTTCAATTTGGAAGGATGCAGTGCCGGATACGGTTCCATTGGAAAGATTGGGATGGACATCTGAGAACCTTTTTTCACAGAATACTCCCTCCAGGTAGGGAATTTCAAAAAAGGTGGTGGCAGACAGATCCGGATTGCTGTGATCCAGGAATGGCTGAAACTTATATAAAAAGCCGCAAAAAGCAAAAAGGCAGACTGTAATCATGGGACGCCAGAAGCGGCGGATACTGTACTTCATGGAACCCAAGGGACCTTTGCCATATTGTCGAATACACAGATAGGATAAGAGCCAAACTGCTGCCGCGCCTGTGATCCAAGTAAAACGCATATAAGCTACCGAACGGAAGATACGGAAATTTGTAAAATCATCTGAGATTGCCCATACGCAGGGGTTGAGCCAGCACAGCTGCCAGTTGTCTTTCCAGATGGTCAGGCTCAGTCCGGCCAGGGCAGCCAGTATGACGATAGACAGATCCAGACGGCGGGTGAACTGATATGCACAAGAGGACAACAGGATAGCAATGGGTATGGCCATTCCCATAAATAAAAAGTAGCATAAGAAATAGGTTAGGCTATCAAAAACACTTCCAGAAGCCATCATGGTAAATGGCATCCAGACAACTACAGTGATACTCCATGCTAAACCAGCGGTACCTATAAGAGACAACAGACGGATGCAGGAAACAGTCAGTGGAGAGACAATTGAATATAGGAGCGCCTCCATCTGCCCGCGTTTTACCCGATTCCATTCCCAGACAGTCAGGAATGCAAACAGAAGGCTGGAAAAGATTCCAGCGGCCAGGGATGGATTGGCCAGATAGGTCCCCAAAGTGGTAGCCTCCGTTGGTTGATATAGAAACAGACCCATGACAGGAGAAAGAACGGTAAGTCCCATAATCAGCCAGGTTAGAGGCGAATGCAGAAGACGCCGGAACTCTAACCAGAATAAGGAAAAGATTCTCATCGCAGTTCCTCCTTGGAGATCAGATAAAGGTAGGCGTCTTCTAAGGTGGGTTCTTCGGCGTGAGCGTAAGAGGGAAGTGTTTCCCATACCCCCCTGCAGCGTACCCCGAAAGCAGTATTGACACGGCTTGTAATGTGAAGACCCTGCTCATGGGACGTGTCCTGTTCAAAAAAGGTGCCTACGTGTCCAGCGGCGAGCCGGATCAGGTCAGACGGTGCTCCAGTAAAGAGGATGGAGCCGTGGTGGATAACAATCAGCTGGTCACAGACAGACTGTACATCCTCGATGATATGGGTGCTTAAAAGTACCAGACGTTCCTGGGCAGCCTGGGAAAATAAGTTGCGGAAGTGGATCCGTTCTTCTGGATCCAATCCTACGGTTGGCTCATCAAAAATCAGGAGTTTTGGATCGCCTAAAAATGCTTGGGCAATTCCAACCCGCTGACGCTGACCGCCGGACAGGGTTCGGATCCGGGCATTGGATTTTTCCGTAAGGTTGACTTCCTGGATCACTCTAGTCAGAATGGTTTTTGTGTTGGATAATCCCTTTAAGGCAGCCATATAGTCCAGGAACTGATAAACAGTCAGCTCTTCATAAAGTCCAAATGTCTGGGGAAGGTATCCCAAGTGGCTTTTTAACAGATGTTCCTGTTTCAAAAGTGGCTGTCCATCTACAAGGATACTTCCGTTTGAAGGAACCAAGGCAGCTGTCAGAAGCTTCATCAGTGTGGATTTTCCAGCACCGTTTGGTCCCAAAAGTCCGATCATGCTGGGAGCTTTTAGTTCCAGATTCAAATTTGAAAGAGCTTGTTTCCCATTGGGATAGGTCATACTTAAATCCTGAATGCGAATGTCCATGTTGTTATATCCTTTCGTTTTTAGATTCCTGCATTTTTAGGTTGGACAGTTTTTGTTCCACCCTGCATTTCACATCATCACTCAGTGGGATGGAATCAGCGGCAGCCTTTAACTGTTCTGCAATATAATCATCCAATGGATCCTGACCGGGAATATAGTTGGATGGAATGGTATTTGGGTTTTCTTTTGTCATAAGCGGCCTCTCTTTCTGTTGGTATTTTATATCAGAGTTCCATGATCCAGTTTCAAAATGTGATCCGCTGCCTGAGCGACTTCCCTGCTGTGGGTAACAACGATGACACATTTTCCAAGCTCATGGGCTGTTTGTTTTAGGAGTTCAATAATCTCTCCTGTTGTGGTTTCATCCAGGTTCCCAGTTGGTTCATCAGCAAGAAGAACCTTTGCTTCACTGGCCAGAGCACGGGCAATCGCCACTCTTTGCTGCTGACCGCCTGATAACTGGAGGACATTCCGGTTCCAGGCATCCTGTGGGATATTTACTTTGGTGAGAAGTTCTCTGGGATCTTTGGTTCCGCCCAACTTTACGTTTTCCTGAGCGGTAAGATAATCAATCAGGTTATAGTTTTGAAATACCAGAGAAATATGGTGTCTGCGATGGAAATTAAGTCCACATTTTTGAATATCCTCCCCATCGTATTGGATTACTCCTTCGCCAGGAGTGTCCAGTCCGGCAAGAAGGGAGAGAAAGGTGGTTTTTCCGGATCCGCTGGAGCCTATGATGGAATAAAATCTGCCCGCTTGAAATCCGGCGGATATTTGGTGCAGCACAGGGATGTTTTTTTGTGTTCGGTAAGTATAACTTATATGGTTTGCTTCCAAAATCATTGCAAGACCTCCTAACTCATTTCGCTCAAAATTTCTCTTGGCTTTTTGCGGAACATCGTAATTCCTGCAAGAGAAACAGATAATAAGGTTAACAGTGTGATGCTGATGCCATCAGCACAGAACATGGATGAGGACAGAGATATCTGTACATCCGTTACTGTCAGCTCTGGGGCAACATATTCAGTCTGTATTTGATTTGCCGTTTGATCTTCTTGAAGCTGTGCCTGTTGTTCCTGCTGAACGACCAGGTATTCAGCCGCAGTTTTGGAAACCATGGGAGCAGCCAGAAAAGAAAGGCTGACGGCAATAATTCCGATGAAAAAGGCCTCCAGAATCATTTGAAAAAGGATTTCCAGCTTTGAGATTCCTAAGGACATCAGGATCCCTATTTCATGGGTTCGGCTTTTCATCCAGAAAACAAAAATAAGGGATAAAATAATGAAACTGGCACCAGCAATAATGAGTAAAAGCATTTGGCTGATATGCTCCAGGTCATTAAAATTGGATGCCATAGTATCCAGATTTCCATTGTTATCAATCAAATCATACCGTTCCCAGTTGATGTCAGTCTGTTGGATTCGTTCCTTTACTGCTTCGTATTCATCGACCTGTTCAACTTTGAAATAGGCTTTTTCAAACAGTGGGGAATCCTGTTCCGCTTTTGCCGGAAAGTCCAGATTTGTAAAAATAATGTTTTCGGAGCGGTAGGTGTCGCCGGACATATAAGGAGTCATAGGTTCCCTGACCTGGTAGATACCTACAATCTCTGCATATTGGATTGGACCTTCCCGCTTAACAGGGGAAAAGCCGATCCGGTCACCGACTGTAAGATTATTTAAAAGGGCAAGTTCTTCTGATATTACGCAGACATCCTGGTCTTGGGGGACAGTCATACGCCCATCTTTTATGGTTACGACTCCATTTAAGACATTAGAATCCAAATTCATCGTGCGGTTGCCTACCAGGGAAACACCTTTAGAATCATAGGTTTGATCTTTGTCCGGATCTTCAATTCGGGAAAAGCCCTCTGGCTTTACAGGAGTTGGAACCGTTGTAATATTGTAATCAGAGATTCCGGAAGCAGCAGCTATTTTTTCAATGTCTTCCCGGACGAGGGATTCAAAAGAATGATCCGTCCACACATATCCGGAGGGCTGTCCATTGCTGATGATCGTTTCTGCATGAACGCCTTGATAACTGCCGCTTTGTCCGACTCCGAACTTTTCTTCGATTGCTTTAAATGCTTCCTGAAGACGTTTGTTTCGATTTTCCGGGTTTCCTTCTAACAGGAAACCGGCCCCGATTGCCTGCCGGGTGCTGTCTTTTGCTGCAATATTAGCAGAGCGGCTTGCCATACCAGACAGAAACAGAAGACTGATCGTACCGATTACAAGAAGCAGAAGGATGCTTTTGACTGGTTTTCTGAGGCAGGATCGGATGGCTCTTTGAAATAGATTCACATTATCCCTCCATTCTGGATAAGATATCTTTTGGGTTGGTAGTTAAAACGGGAACCAGGGACAGCAGCACTGCTGTCAAAATTACCAGGCTGCCAGTTGCAAACAGAATGACAATTTCTTTCATCTGAAGGCTTGGCGTCATGACAAGTGCGAGTTCCGAGGCTGAAAGGATGGCCTGCACTACATTAGCACTGAGAGTTCCAAGACAGCACGCCCCTATGGCAGCCAGGAGAAAGATCATGACAGATTCCAGAAAGGTCTGGAGAAAGATGGCTCCCTTTGACTCTCCAAGACTGATGAGTACAGCCATTTCCCTCTGACGGCTTCTCATCCACATACACAGAAGCAGAGAAACAATAACGGTTCCGGACAAAAGTGTGAAGGCCATCATAAGTTTTGTAATCCGAATGATCTGTTCCAGAGGGGCTTTCATCTGCTGGTATAAGAGATCGGAGGATGTAACTTCTGCCTTTTCTCCCAACAATTCCTGCAGTTTCTCAGCCAGAGTCTCTGTCTGCTCTGGCTGATCGGTATAAACAATCAATCGGTTAAACCGATCGGCACCAAATAGGGCTATATAGGATTTGGCATCGATAAAAATCTGATTTTCGATACGGTACAGGGAATCCAGAGTATTGTCCTGTTGGTGTTCATTTCCGGAAAGAAACAGGCCACAGACGGTTGCGGAAATGGTTTTTCCATGCTCATTTTCCAGACGAATCCGATCTCCGATGGAAATACCATTGATTGTGGCAAATGTTTCATTTATGACTGCACTGGAATCAGACTGTGGATTGATCAGTTTTCCACCGGTCAGGCGATAGTTCTGTGTGGCAAAGGGGCCATCTTTTTCTAAATCGTCATAAGCGGTTAAATGAATCTGTGAATTTTCCGGTTTCTGAGAATCACTGGCTGTAATGGGTAAGAAATCGGAAAGATAACCTGGGCTTTCTGCATGACGGTTCAGGAATGTGACATGAGGCAGCTGTGCTGCAGCAGAAATATCCTGACTGGAAAGCTGGTATGTATCCTGCGTGATCTCACAGACTGCTTTCGCCTTTGATTTTTCCTGCATAGACACTTTGGTTGTTTGGGCGGCATGAAGAATCATGACAGTGCCGAGGATCATACTGTTTACCAGTAAAAGGATCAGAAATAATAAAACAGTTTTTGACCGTTTGCGGAACAGGTATAAGCAGGCTCTGTGATAAAATGACATGATAGTTTCCTCCCTGCTTATTCGTAACGGATCAGGAAAATCTGCTTGGCCAGAATCGCTCCGGATTCGTCTGCTTCACCATAGACAGCGATAGATGTTTCTTTTTTGATATCTGCGGCACTTGCGGTTTCCAGTGCAAGTGCTCCAGTAGATTGGTTGATGCGGGCAAGCTGGAACGTGCAGTTTTCCAGATAGTTGACAGTAAGGAGATTTTCCGCATTTTCTGAATCAACGGCCATGATGGCAGCCCCGGCATCTGTTGTTGAGAGCGGGTTAAGGGTCAGATCTGTATCAGAAAAAGCAGTTACCTCGCCAGAGACAGTGGCAGAATTCAGTAATTCTTCTGCACTGGCAGGCACATTGTTCGGATGTGTTTCCGAGGATTCCTGCTGAGGTTGTTCTGTCTGGGGCTCAGACACAGTATTGGTTTGCTGCATTTCGGTTTCTGTCTCAACGGGTTGATTTTGAGGTTTACTCTGACACCCGGCCAATGAGAAAATACATAAGAGAGTTGCGAATCCTACTGTTATTTTTGTGTGTTTCATGTGATATCCACCTTTCTGTTATTTCTATAAGGCTTGAAATGCCCATAGATTACTAATTTGATGTTCCAGTGTTTGATACTCCCAAAGTTGATTGCTTCGCTCTTTACTGTTGGGATCCTTTATGATAAATTTTCCATCCTTGAGTCCCGTGATAACAATGAAATGTCCAGTTGTTGTAAAATCACCGGGACGCATACTGCAGATGATTGGCTGTCCAGATGACAGGGCGTTTTCCATTGCGGATTGAGAGAGGGTTAATTCTTCTCCGATAATGCCGAAATGGGATGCACCATCGCTCATCAGAGACCAGCTGGTGCCCGAATCTGGGGCATAATACCCTTGCTGCGTGGCATAGCTGGCTATTGTATAGGGGGTAATGGTGTTTTTGCCGGTTAGACCAGCAATTACCATAGACAGGCAGGTAGGACCACATCCGTTTACCGCTATTACATCGTCTCCATAGAATGCGTATCCCCATCGTGGATCGTATTGCAGAAGGAGCGGATAGGTTCCAAGTTTTACATCACCGATGGTATCAGAGAAAACCTCTCCTTTTTTATTGGGATACTCCAATACAAAGTCCAACATATCCAGATTTTTGGATAACATTTCGAGGAGTTCGGAGGGGTATTCCTGAAAGTGATCGATAATGTCCTGTATTTTTGGCTCCTGTTTTTTCAATGTCTGTAAGGTCTGCAGCAGATCCGCATCCGTAGAATTTTCTATCGGAGTATCGGATACATTGCCATTTTGATCTGCTGCCATGATTATATAATCAGAATCTGAATCAGATGGTGGGGAAGAGCGGCTCCTGTAAAAAAGACGGATAGCACATATGCTGATAACCGAAATAAGTACCAGGCCTAATATCATACGGAAAATGTTTCGACGATTGTGTTTTTTTCGCCGTTTCCGAGGCCGTTGTTGACATAGCAATTGAATCCCTCCTTTGCTGTTTTCTGCATACCATTTTATTCAAAAACTTATCTAAAACTCCTCTAAGAAAAAGAAAGATTTTGATGAATTTTTAGAGGACTTTTAGAGATTTTCCCTGGTATATTTGATATACTGAACCGTGAAAAAGAAAGGGATGATTTATTGTGAAGATACTCATATTGGAAGATGATATAGAGCTGAGTTTGGCAATGAAGCAGGAACTTTTGAGAAATGATTATATGGTGGACTGCTGCCATGATGGGGAAACAGGGCTTCTCTACGCACTGAATGCAGAATTTGGATATGATCTGGCCATTGTTGACCGGATGCTGCCGGTCATTGATGGTCTGACAATTATTAAAGCCATGCGTAAAAAAGGAATTTCGGTTCCAGTAATTATTATTACAGGAATGTCCTCTATTGATGACCGGATTGATGGTCTGGATGGAGGAGCAGATGACTATCTGGTCAAACCGTTTTATATCCGTGAACTATTGGCAAGGGTACGGGCTTTGACCAGAAGACCTCATGAAATGAAAGAGCAGGATATTCTTTCTTATCAGGACTTAAAGCTGGAACGCTCCAACCGGAAACTTGAGGCCAATGGAAAGGAACTCCTGTTGACAGCCAAGGAATCGGAACTTCTGTACACCTTACTCAAATCACCGGAAACGCTTCTGACAAGAGAACAGCTGGTTCTAAAAGTTTGGGGAACTGATTCAGACATTGAACCTGGAAATGTAGATAACTATATTTCCTTTCTCAGAAAAAGGCTAAAGCAATTAAACAGCATATGTGAGATTAAGACTATTTATGGAAGCGGATATCAGTTGAGGTGCAGCCTATGCTGAACCATTTATTTCAAAAACTGCACCTGTTTTTTGTTATGACAATCATGGTAATTGTTACGGGCGTGATTGGATTATCCTTTTCCAATCATGTAAATGCAAGCGAGGCGGCAGAAGTAACCTTTTTGCAGAGAATGACAGCGCTGATCGTTAATCAGCTGGAGGAAGAAGGGGCGAATGCAAAAGAAGTTCTTTCTGCCTATGAAAAAGATATGTCTGTATCATCAAAATTGACCGATGCATATGGAGAACTTCTCTACGAGAGCAGAACTGGTTTAGAGGATATTGAAGGACAGCTGAACAATGTGGGAATGCAGATTGTTACCTATTCGGCAGAAGAGGAAGGCAATCAGGCCAAACTTCCAGCCGTGGAAGGAATGGTTGAGATGAAAGGAAACCATTATGAGAGGTATCTGATTAACCTGGCCCATTTTACTTCCGAAGATGATACAAACAATTCATTGACTCTGGTTTATGAGCAAACGCCTATATTTCAGATGTTTTTGGAACAGCTGCCGATGTATCTGGCAATCTGGATTGTCACACTGCTTTGTGTCAGTCTGGTCAGCCGCTTTTTGCTGAAGAAAGCCTTGGAGCCAACCGAGCGTGTGATGCAGAGCCAGAAAGAGTTTGTTGCTTCTGCCTCCCATGAATTGAAAGCACCATTGGCTGTGATTGTGGCAAATGTGGAGAATATGCAGCATGAAGCACAAAACGAAGGGCTTCAGGGGAATTTAAAAGTCATTGATTCGGAGTGTATGCGTATGTCCCGTTTAATTAAGGATATGCTTCTTTTAGCGTCATCGGATGCGGAAAAGTGGACGATCCATACTTCTGAGGTCAATGTGGATACGCTACTTATTTCTTTGTATGAAGCCTATGAACCGCGGTGCATGAAAAAGAAGATAAAATTGACTTTGGATCTGGGAGAAGAGTTATTTCCAGTTATTATGACAGACAAGGAGCGATTGTTCCAGCTGCTCAGTATCTATCTGGATAATGCACTGCATTATAGTCCAGAGGGAAAAGAAATCCAGATCCGGGTGGATATGTCTTCAAAAGAACTGACGTTCTGGATTGTAGATCATGGAATTGGCGTGGAAGAAAAGGCCAAACCATTTATCTTTGATCGGTTCTACTGTGCAGACCAGTCTCACACAGATAAATCGCATTTTGGGCTGGGGTTAAGTATTGCAAAAGAACTGGCCCGGATGCTGCAGGGAAAGATTGGTATGGAAGATACGCCGGGGGGAGGGGCATCTTTCTTTTTCACACTGGATTTAAAATGATAGAAAAGGAATGGACGATTCAATGAAGGGAGTTCTTTCATGAATCAAGTATTAATTGAAAAGATATTTGTGGAATACAATGAGATACTGAAATTATTGAATATTTCATTATTCTGTTGAATAGTAAAAAATTTATAATTGCGGATCCAGCCTGTTAAAAAAAACGGTATCTTGACGGGCTGTAGAAGCACGCCATAATTTTATCCCTTCAAGCTCCGTTTGGAGTTTGGGGGGATATTTTCATGTGCTGGAATTGTATGCTGCGAATTCGTAGCTGCACGATTCAATTTTTGATTTAAAGTTTTCTGTTAAGAAACATAACAGCGAAATAGATTTTATAGAGATTTTTGAAAGCTGGTTATGGAAACAGGATGTTTGTGGTCAGAAAAGTGAACTATTAGAGCATATAAAACATGAAATGAGTGTCTGTATGGATAAAACTGTCTGTGCAGGCACTTTTTTGCGTTCTGAGAGCGAAAGTTTCAGGTGTCGAAGCCCTCCGCTTGTCCTTCATTTTCGAGAAATTGAGCGAATGAAGGAGGACAAGCTATGGCAAAGCCATATAAAATACCAGATTTTAGAAAAATGTATCCGGAAGCCAGCGAGGAAGTCATCGCTGTTTTAAGAACAACAGAAAGAAAAATGCAGTATCAGGAATATGACTTAAAAAGAGCGAGGAATATCGTGGATCCGAAAACAGGAGAAGTAATGACGGTTCCAAGCAGAGAAGATTCTTATGAGAGGCTGCAGGAGATGGCGGTACAGTTTCCAGAAGAAGACGATGGTGTGGAGGATCAGATCTTACAAAAGTTGGAGTTTGAACGGTTACATAAAGCAATTTTGACACTTTCAAAAGAGGAGCAGTGGCTGATCCATGAACTTTATTTTGAAAATCAGACAGAGCGAGAAGTAGCAAAACAAATGGGTGTCTATCACAATGCAGTTCATAAACAGAAAAAGAGGATTTTGGAAAAACTCAAAAAAATATTAGAAAAAAATTGATTTTAGGGTGTGCAAAATCTTCTGCCAGCGTGGAAGAGAGTGAAGGGGATTGATTTCCTCTTCTGTTCCTTGGCAAATACTGTTTTGACAGTCATATCCGGCAATACAGATACTTTAGCTGTTCAGCCCAAAAGGAGAAGCACAGAGGAGAATCCGCCATGACCACCTGCAGACGGTCAGAGGGTCTGTCAATAAGATGACATCAAAGGTGCAGAGCGGGAACGATTTGTCCTCAAAGCAGTCTATGGCAGGCTGCCTGCAACGACCTGAACAGCCTATAATGATACTTCCGTCCAGTCACAGCCCCTTAAGAAGGGATCACGCAATGAGGGCGGCTCGGAGAGATCCTCGGAGGGGATAAATCCCATGACAGCCATGAGCCATGGCTGGTTTGCATTGCCGCCCAGAGAGAACAACAGGATCACTTATGAGTGTTCCTGTTGGTATCCGGTTCCGGGAAGTAGTGTCGAATAGGAGCCAGTGAAAATGAAGAACAGGTGATTTTATAACAGAAACTACGGTGACAGTCTTATGCAGAGGATTCATACCGAATCAATCACAGAATACGGCTGTCACTGCCCTTGTGTTATAAAGTCAAAAGGGAAAGCGAGGTGAACATCACGATAAAAAAAGGAGACATTTATTATGCAGATCTGACTCCCGTTGTTGGTTCTGAACAGGGAGGGATCCGCCCGGTTTTGATTATTCAAAATGATATTGGCAATTATTACAGCCCAACCGTAATCGCTGCAGCAATTACCAGCCGATTTCAGAAGCATTCCATTCCTACTCATATTCAGCTAGAGCAGGAAGTAAGAGGACTTCGCAGAAATTCGGTCATCTTGCTGGAGCAGGTGCGTACCATTGATCGTATGCGACTGAAACGATACATAGGAAGCTTGAATGGGAGCATGATGCAGAAGGTGGATCGGGCTATACTCATCAGCTTTGGATTAAAAGAACAAAATCGGGCATAGAATGGTGTTTGGATGTTTGACAGGAGGCAGGAATGGAACAGAGAAGAGGGGCATGGATTTATTGTGCGATTGATGCACCGGATGATACCCATGACACATTGAAAGAACAATTTAAACAGTTGATTGATTATGCAGACCAGATGGAACTTGAAGTGGTCGGGAGCTCCAGTGATGTAGGAGCAAAACCACTTTGGGAGAGAAATGGATTCCGGCAGTTTGTAAGCCAGGTTCAGAAAGGTAGTGTGAAGGTGCTTTTGATTATGAATAGGAACTGCCTGTCTAGGTCTTCCATGCAGCTGGCAAGGGTACAGATTTTGCAGGAGAGCCATGGAGTGCGTGTTTATTCCCCAATGGAGGGAGAGATTGGATTCAGCCATTAAAAATAAGGAGGAGTTTACAATGAAGCCGGAAGATAAAAAGATGGTGGAACGGATTATGGGTACAGGAACGATGGGGTATGCCTATGAGTATCCATATGGTGGAGGAGCCAGAAAAGAGTATATGTTGGCACTGACTCCGGAAAATTTGGCGAACTTTATAGGTGCAAGAGGATGCGAAGCAGAAAAAATTATTATAACTGACATAGCGGACAGGCTGGTTGTGAACACCATGTTTGGAATGTTAGATGTTTGTCCCGATCAGAAGTTATGTAGGAGAATTGTGCAGCATCTGTTACCAATTCAGATGGGAGAAAAAGAGGCAGGTAAAGTGTTAGCTGTGAATCGGAATGTGTCAAATCAATACTTTGCTATGGAAGATGAAGCAGTTACGATGGCAGAATACCAGATGTTATAGGAATTACTGGGTGGATGGGAGAATGATAATGATTGGAATATTGATTATTGCAGTGGTCGGAATCGGTAGCTTTTTGGTAATTGCTGGTATTGCATTTGAAGTGGCAGGGAGCTACCAGATCGATTAAAGAAATGGGGAGGGACTTGGCTTGGAGAAGAAAGAGAGCAGGGAAGTCAATTATAAGCTGGCTGTGAAGCTGTTGGATCTGATGTTGAAAAATGGTTTTTTACTGCCAGAGGAATATGAAAAAATTGATGCTTTAAACCGCCTGACATTTGAACCGGAACTTTCCAAAGTATATGCTTAAAGCCCTGGATATCCTGCAGAAACTGTGGTATTGTGTGGTACTAACAGGAGAGATGATTATAAGAAAAGTATATCTGAATCCTGAAAAATGGAGGAAAGGAGAAGAAAAATGAAGGCAAAAAAGGAAAAGAAAATCACGCGGATCGAGCCGGTTCGTACCACACAGTCCCTTGAAAAAACACAGATAAAACGAGTGTGTGCGTATTGTAGAGTTAGTACAGATTCCGAAGATCAGAGGCATTCGTTTGACTCACAGGTGGCATATTACAATCGGATGATTGGAGAACGAAACAACTGGATTTTTTCAGGTATCTATGCGGATGAGGACAGGAGCGGAACAAAGATGAATGGCCGGGATGAATTTCAGAAGATGATGCAGAACTGCCGCCGGAGACAGCATGATTATATTATCACAAAATCAGTCACACGATTTGCAAGAAATACAGTAGACAGCATTCAGGCGATTCGTGAATTAAAGGCTCTTGGAATTGGCGTATACTTTGAAAAGGAACGGGTTGATACCCTTTCTGAAAAAAGTGAACAGCTTCTTACCATCTTAAGTTCCATTGCCCAGGGAGAATCAGAGAATACTTCTACCAATGTCAGATGGTCTGTGGTACGGAGATTTCAAAATGGTACCTTTATCATCAGTGAGCCTGCTTATGGATACTGTAAAGATCCAGATGGAAATCTGATCATTGAACCGAAGGAAGCGGCAGTGGTACGAAGAATTTTTGAAGCATACCTGGGAGGGATGGGTTCCTATGCAATCGCCCGGAGCTTACAAGAGGAGAGAATCCCTACCAGCCGGAAATCGAATGGCTGGCAGGAGGGTTCTGTTAAAGAAATTCTTAAAAATCCGGTTTACGAAGGGGATCTGCTTTTGCAGAAGACCTGTACTACAGAAGGGGTACCATTTAGAAAGAAACGGAACCATGGAGAACTTCCCCAATATCTGATCCGCGATAACCATGAACCCATTATCAGCAGAGAAGAAGCGGAAGCAGTTCGTAAGCTCTGTGCATATCGAAAGGAACAGCAGTGTGTCGAGAACACAGAGGTATATCAGAACCGTTATGCATTTAGCAGCCGGATTCGGTGTGGGGTGTGCGGCAGCACATTCCGCAGGCAGAAAATATACATAGGAAAACCTTATGAAAAAGTCCAGTGGTGCTGCCATAAACATATTCAGGACAGAAAGGTCTGTGGTCAAAAGGCAATCCGGGAAGACGATATCCAGTGTTTGTTTACCAGGATGTGGAACCGACTGGCTGGAAATTATGAGGAAATCTTGATACCTTTGCTGGCAGGACTCAAAGCGGTTCCAAGAGATCCAAAGCAGGAAAAGGAGATTGGGGAGTTAAGTCATCAAATAGAGGAATTAAGAAAGCAGAGCCATATGTTGCGGCAAGTCCTGGTGGACGGTAACATTGGCTCTGCTGTTTTTATAGAAAGACGGAACCAACTGGATTCAGAACTGGAAACAGCGATCCACAGGAGGCAGCTTTTAGAGGAGGATCAGTTTTTTGAGCAGGAGATCATGCAAACAGAATATCTGCTGACCGTATTTCGGAGCCGCCCAGCCAGGATGGAGGATTACGATGAAGAAGCATTTTTGATGATTATTGACCATGTGACGGTATATCCAGAAAAGAGAGTTCAGTTTTGCCTGAAAAATGGTTTGGAGCTGGAAGAATCACTGGAGGAAGGAGACATGGCGGATGGCAGGAACTAAACAGCAAAGGCATTTGCCAATCGGATATCGAATTCAAAATGGCAGGGCAGAGATAATTCCAGAAGAGGCAGAATTGATACAACGCATTTTTCAGGATTATCAGGAGGGAGCCACCATCTATGGAATTGCAAAGTGGATGACAGAGATGGGAGTGCTGAATGCAAACGGACATCCTTCATGGAATCATGGTTCTATCGGAAATTTGTTGAAGAACCCAAGATATTGTGGGGATGAATATTATCCGCCAATTATTTCAAAGGAACTGTTTCAACAGGTACAGGAGAGACGGGCAAATAAGGCCAGTCAACTGGGACGCAGGTACCATCCAAACAGCTATGCAAACAAAGGTATTTTGAATGGGAAGATCTTTTGTGGAGAGTGTGGATTAGAATATCGAAAATATGCAAAGAAGCGGCAAAAGCCAGAAGAAGATAAATGGTGCTGGAAATGCTCCAAATATCAGAAGGGAAGGAAGGTGTCCTGCGGAAACAGAATTCTGTCAGAGGAGCAGATTCAAAGTGCGGCTATGGAAGCTATGAATATGGTAGCAGAGCACCCGGAACTGGCTCAGATGGTTCAAAAAGAAAGAGTGGCATTGGAAACACCTAAATACAGAAAGCTGACCAGACAGATTGAAGAACTTCTGCAAATGGAAGAGTTTTCAGCAGAAGAGATCAAAACACTGCTTTACGAGAGAGCAATGGAACAGTATCAATCCATGGAAATACAAAGCCAGCCTTATTATGCAGAGCAGATGGCAGAAATCCTGTGCAGAGGTGGAAAACAGGAACAATTTAATGAAGGATGTTTTCAAAAGACGGTGGAGAAAATCATGGTTTTTAAGAATGGAACCATGGATGTACATATGAGAAACGGAGTCATAATCCAGATTAAAGAGAATGGAGAGGAGGGAAGCAGCGATGCAGGCAAGTGTAAAAAAGAACATATCTGTCATACCGGCAAAGCCAGCTTATGACCGGAGCATCAGGCCGCAGATGCGAACCCTTCGGGTGGCAGCCTACTGCCGTGTCAGTACCTTGATGGAACAGCAGGAATCCAGCTATGAAGCCCAGGTGCAGTATTACACAGAAAAGATTAAAAGTAATCCCAATTGGAAACTGGCGGGGATTTATGCAGATGATGGAAAGAGTGCAACCAGTACCAGAAAGAGATCGGATTTCCAGTCCATGATCGATGACTGCATGGCAGGAAAGATTGACATGGTCATTACAAAATCCATCAGCCGGTTTGCCAGAAATACCGTAGACTCCCTGACCAATATCCGGAAGTTGAAAGAAAAGAACATTGCCGTATTTTTTGAAAAAGAAGGGATTAACACGCTGGAGGGAAGCGGAGAACTGCTGATTACGATCCTGAGCAGCCAGGCACAGGAGGAGAGCCGGAATATCAGCGAAAACTGTCACTGGGGAATCGTAAGACGATTTGAAGCAGGACAGGTCATTGTCAACCACAGTAAGTTCCTTGGATATACGAAGAACAGGGACGGAAATCTGGTGATTGTACCAGAAGAAGCGGAACTGGTGCGGCGAATTTACCGGCTGTTTCTGGAAGGAAACAGCAGCTATAGGATTAAAAGGATCCTGGAATCAGAGGGGATTAAGACGGTAACCGGAAATACCGTGTGGCAGGCAACCGTGATCGATAAGATGCTGACCAATGAGAAATACATGGGAGATGCCCTTCTGCAGAAGACCTATACCGTAGATTTTCTGACCAAGAAAAAGGTGGCCAATAAGGGGATTGTTCCCCAGTATTATATCGAGGATGATCATGAAGCCATCATACCAAAAGAATTATTTTACCGGGTACAGGAAGAGAAAGCCCGAAGAGGAAATATTTATCGGGCAGCTATTAAGAAAAAACGGGGAGAAGAAAAAAGTAAATACAGCGGCAAGTATGCATTGTCGGATTTGATGGTCTGTGCAGAATGCGGACAGCCCTACCGGAGGCAGGTATGGTCCAAATATGGAAAGAAAAGTGCTGTGTGGAGATGTGATAACCGGTTGAAACATGGTTCCGAGCGGTGCAGGAATTCCCCGACTCTAAAAGAGGAAATCCTCCACGAAGCGATTATGACGGCTATCAGCAAGGTGGTAGAGGATCAGGGCGAATTTGTACAGGCGTTCCGTGAAAACGTGATCCGGATTATCGGAAACTATGGAAGTAAAGCAGAACCGACAGAATACGATACGGAGATTCAGAAACAGGAGAAGCGTCTGATGACACTGATCGAAGAAAGTGCCAAGGGAAACTGCCAAGAGGCAGATTTTGATCGGGAATACCGGGGCGTTACAGAGCAGTTGAAGGAGCTGAGAAAAAAGAAAGAACAGTTCATGAAGGAACAGCGTCTGGCAGAAGCCTATGACCAGAGAGTGGAAGAGATGGATAGTTACATGAAAAAAACAGGAGTTTTACGCCGGGAATTCGATAATGACCTGGTGTGGAGGCTGATTCAGACGGTCAAGGTTATCAACCAGAATAAGATCGAGATCCAGTTCCGGTCGGGGATCGTGATGGTGCAGAGGCTGGATGCATGGGAAGACTAGAAATGGATATTAAGGAAGAAATACGGGGACCGCCTGACTAAAAACATAAAATTCAAACATAAAATGAACTGTAATGAACCTTGCAACAAAAGTGTGCCTGTGATAAAATTTAGGTATGATAGGGGAAGTATATGCTTCTGATAAAAACAGGCAGAGAAAGGAAGAGCAGACATGAGTAAGGATTGGGAAGAAAAGTTCAGACCGGAAGATCTGCAGCGACTCCGTGGATTTCGCCTGATGGATGATGACTTTATGTCAAAATGTTTTGAGGAAAATATTGAGTGTACGGAGCTGGTACTGCAGATTGTGCTTGGCAGGGATGATTTGAAGGTGGAAAAGGTAGCAATCCAGCATCAGCTTAAAAATTTGCAGGGCAGATCGATTATTTTTGACATCTATGCCACAGATCATGCCGGAAAAAGATATAATGTGGAAATCCAGAGAGCAGATCGCGGTGCGGGAGCAAAAAGAGCCAGGTATCACAGCAGTTTGATTGATGCCAATGTGACAGAGCCAGGAGAGAAGTTGGAAAATCTGGTAGAGACTTATGTAATCTTTATTACAGAACGAGATGTGCTGGGAAAGGGAAAACCAATTTATCATATTGACCGGGTAATCAAAGAAACCGGCGAGAATTTTGGCGATGAGGCACATATTTTATATGTGAACGGTGAATACCGGGATGAGTCGCCTATAGGGATTTTGATGCATGATTTTTCCTGTACCGATGCCAAAGATATGAAGTATAGAGCATTGGCAGAACGTGTAAGATATTTCAAGGAAGATGAGAAAGGAGTGGCTGCTATGTGTAAGGCGATGGAAGATATGCGGAATGAGGCTAAATTAGAAGAAAGAAAAGAAATTGCTTGCAGTTTGCTTGCAGATGGTGAGTTATCTTATGAGAAGATTGCAAAGCATACAGGATTTACAGTCGAAGAGATTCAGAAACTCGCTGCTCAAAAAGGAGCATGATATAACTAATAGAGCATAAATAGTGGAAGGGGTTGCCAGTATCACAACGGCGGCCCTTTCCTGTAATATGAATAATTATAGAAGCATTTTGTGAAGAGATTATGGTATGAACCTGTTTAGAATAAGATCTGCTAAATATATAAAAAATGTGAGGTAAAGGAGTTGCTGAAATGGTTGAAATAGAAGTACAAAAAGCTCGCCAGGGAGATTGTATTTGGCTTCGTTGTGTTGCAGAGAAAAGTGTAAATGTTGTGATAGATGCGGGACCTTCGACATTTGCAGCAGGTTTCAAAAATTTAATAGATAAAATAACAGGAAATAAAGAAAGAATAGATTTGTTGGTTTTTTCACATATAGATGATGACCATATAAGAGGATGTATTCGATATCTGCAAGATGAAGATGAAAAAATTATTGATAAAGTTTGGATAAATGGAGTTGGCACAAGCGTATATTCTAATATGCAAGAACATTCTGCAAATAATGTGTCTGATTTAGTTTCTTTAATTGAAGAAAAAGGAATCTCGATAGAGTATCCGGTTTTTGAGGGGAAGGAATATAACTTTTGTGGGGGAGTGATTAGAGTAATTGGTCCAACAGAGAAAGAGGTTTTAAATGTAGCAGAAAAAATAGAGAAAAGGAATAAAATGCAAGAACATGCATCAGATTTGTTTTTAGGCAATATTGATGAAGCTGTAGATGAATATAAGTCTGATACGTCAGAAACAAATAGAGCATCAATTATAATTTGTGTGGAATTTGAAAATAAAAAATTGTTATTTTCAGGAGATAGTACATCTGAAAATATACTACGAGCCATAAATAAATATTATGCTTGCGATGAGTTTGAAATAGTGAAATTGCCTCATCATGGAAGCCCAAGGAATATATCGAGAGAATTAATAAAGCAAATAAAATCAGAGAGATTTATCATTTCAACTAATAAGAGGGTTGATAAGGTTACGCTTCGACGTTTTTTGGAAGAAAAAGAAAATACGGAATTTTTGCTTAACTATGACTGGTGGTCTAATGGGTATTTTACAAATGATGATAGGAAAAAATATATTGATACTAATAAAATAGTAATGAGATACATAGGGGAAGAGAAAATAAGAGTGTAATGGGAAATCATGTTGAAGATTTAAATAAATATGCTGTTAGGATAAAAGAAGGACAGAGGGTTTTAGGCAGTGGAGTATTATGGAAGCCGAAATCATGTGAACAGAATCACATATATGTATTCACAGCAGCGCACGTTATAAAAAATCACGAAAATATAGAAGTTGAGTTTTGGCACTATGAAAATGTAGTGAAGTTGTCAGTTGAAAAGAACATGATTGCGATATCAAAAACATATCGCCATGAAGGAGACTTCGAAGATGTTGGAATTATTGCATTGGACTATACTTATGATAATTTTCCGAGCTATAGATTTGCCACATTTCAAAGTGGGGCAAAAAATATTTGTCAGAATAAAAAGTTGATTATGATAGGATTTCCAAAAGAGGGGCATATAGAGCAATCTTATGCCTTATCTATAGACACAATGGAGTTTGAGTATGTTGGTGTTGATAATGAACTATCAACATTGAAATATAGGATTTTGTCTAGTAGCATTGATGCATCAAATAGAAATTCAGAGGTTGAGGGATTTTCGGGTGCAGGTGTTTTTTGTAATTTGGATTCAGAATATGTTTTGGTTGGAATACATAAGGGGGCTATAGGGAGCAATGCAGAACGGGGAAATTTGTTAGGAACAACATCAGATTTTGTTAGAAAGATGTGCTGTGAAAATCAGTACGATGTTCCCGCCGTGATAAATGAAATAAATGGAAATCTCTCAGATCAACGTGAATATTTTCGAGAAGAAATACTAGTAGATTTAGAACTGGAAGATATGGAAAAAGTGTCTTTGCTGCTTGATGAAGTGATTGGACAAGATATGACAGAGGCTGTTAATGGGAGTTTTTATAACTTCTGTGAGGAATGTCATTATAGAACAAATTATCATCAATGTAATTATTTTAGAGGTTTTTTATTAGTTTTAGCTGTTTTTTTGAAAGTAGTGAATGAAAATGTAGATTTGACAATGCCCCAAGTTAATGAGCCGAAAGAGACACCAATATATTTTGTGTGTAGCGAAGGATTAGGAAAAAGTACACATGCGAAGTTAAAATTAAATCATTTTGTTTATGCGTTGAAATCACAAAGAGAATTAGCACATAGATTAGAGAATGATTGTATTATCATATGGGGATCAGAACAATCACCAAGAGATAATCAAAAGAAGTGTACATATTCCGAATACAAAAATGTGTTAAGAGACATTACCCGTGTGCAAGGGAACACTTTGGATATAACAAGCATTTTTAAAGATCCTAAACCAAAAGCAATTATACATATTGATGAAATAATTTGTATGCTTCGAGAAGGAGATATACAACAGTTACAGGAAAAGTTCGCTGAATATATTGGAGAATTGGAAAAATGAGAGATTATAATTATATTGATGATGTAGAAGTATTAAAAGACAATATTTTAGACGAAGATTGTAAAATTATATACATGAAACAAAAAGCAGAAGATTATTTTATCCATATTATATGCTGCCAATTTACTGACGTAGAATCATTAAAAATGAACTGGAAAGAACTAGTAAATAATGTATCAGAAGTAGTTCAAAAAAGGCTTAATGATCTAATTGAAATTTATAATGTATATATTGTATTCTTCCAACCACAAGTGGAAGATTCCGTAGTATATAATATTGAACAAAATAAATATTCTTCTAGAAAGATTGTTTTGCGAAAAGAAATGCCAGATGATAAAACAAAATTAGAACAAATTATAAGTTCCAAATTATTTGATTTAAAAATTGAAAAAGAGAATAGTGAACAGTGTTGTTTTACTGATAGCATGGATTTTATAACATCTTTTAATGATGAAAATTGTGAAAAAGAACTGGAAAAATATATCGAAGAATGTGCTTGGGAGGCAATGAATGAAAAAAATTAGTAAAATCACTTTGGAAAACTTCAGGGCTTTCTCAGGAAAAAGAGAAATAAATTTTAATAATCCTGATGATAAGCCAGTAGACTTTGTTTGCATATATGGGAAAAATGGATTTGGAAAAACTTCTTTATTTGATGGATTTGAGTGGTTCTTTACTGGTGAAATCCATCTATTGGAAAAGGAGTTGCAAAGTAATGTTTCAAGATATGCTGGAAATGTTTTGAAAAATAGATATGCTTCTAATGATGAAAGCGCAGGAATTAATGTAGAATTTTCAGATGGAAAACAAGGACGGCGAACGGTAGTAAAGAGAAGTGACTCTATAAATGATTATGGTAAAGGTATGCCAAGCGGCGAGTATAAGGATATGGTGAATAAGAAACAAATTTTACCTCATAGCAAAATAGATAGTTTTGTCTATGCCAGTAAGCCAACACAAATGTATGAGGAATGGGGTAATTTTTGGGATCCGGATAACAGTCAACGGAAACTTTTTAAGACTATTTATAGTGTTTATAAAACGATTGGTAATGCAAACGAAGATTGTGGTGATAAATTACGTAAATTATTGGCAGAATTAACAGTTTTGGAAATAGAATCAAAAGTAGCAGAATTTAATAAGGCAGTGTCAGAATATAACAAAATGGTCATACCTGGAATTGGAAAGCTGGAACCGTTACAATACTGTAAAAATGGAAAAATAGATATTCAGAATCTTTTATCAGGAGAAAAATTAGTAGAGCCTTTAAAAAAACTTGTATCAGATTGTAGTTATTTGAGGGTTCAGTGTGAGTTCTTGGAAAATTATTTTAAAGAGTATAAGGAGATTGAACAACATCAAGAGGAACTTTTTTATAAGAGAAAAAGATGGGAAGCAATAATAATAAAGTGTAAAGAAAAAAAAGAATTTTTGGAAAAAAAGAAAATTCTACTTTCAAAAATGAATAAGATTAGAAAAAATCGGGACAGCATAGCAAATGTATTTGATGAACGGTGGTTTGTAGAATATCAAAAATATTTAGAAACACAAACAAAATATACACAAACAAATATAGATATACAAAATAATGATTTGCAACGACAGAATATTTGCAAAAACATTGAAGCTCTTGAGGAAAGTCGAAAATCATATTCTTTAAAATTAAATAATTTATCAGATAATTACATTGAATGGACAGCACAAATACAGGAGTTAGAACTACAGGAAAAGTCTATTTTAAGTGAAAATAAGCGAAATAAGATTATTGAAAAAAAAGACGAAGTTGAGAAAAAAATATATGCATATGAAAAGGAACTACAGTATTTGGTAAAGGCATCTGAGGGAGATTATGAAAAATTTGTAAAATCTTTAGAGAAAGATGAATTATTGCAGTTTGATTGGATAATACAGTTTTATGAAAGAATTAGAAAATTTAAGGATATATTGGCAGATTGCAGAAAAAAGGAAAAGGAAATAAAATCTCATTATGAAAAAATAAAAGAAGACAATGATAATTTAGATGAATTATTAACATTAGCGAAAAAGGAAATTTACAAAGAAAAAACACATACGTGCCCGGTATGTAAGAGTCCATTTTCTAATATGCAGGAACTGATTGATAAATTAGATTTATCCGTTCAACAGGAAATATTATCATCAACAAAAGAACAGTGGGATATCAATAAAAAAATGCTAAAGAAGGTTGAGGAGGATTACGAGAACGAGTGCAGTAATATAAGAGAAAATCTAGAAAACATGATATATATAAATCAACAGTATATTATAGATTGTAAAAATAAGGTTGCAGAATATAAAGGAGAGATGGAAGACAATGAAAAACATCTTCAGGAAATAAAAGATAAAAAAGAAAAAATAAAATTGAAGGTTAGTGAGAGTACAGGCGTAGAAATTATTGAAGTGTCTAAACTATATGTTAAAGAAGCTTATGATAAAAAGACAATTGATTTAAAAACGAAAATAGAAGAATATAGTAGAAAGGCTGATGAAAAGCAAAGAGATATAGATAAACTTAATATAAGGATTGAAGCAGATAAGAAACAATTAGAAGAATTAGAAAAAATTAAGAGCAATTTTTATGAAGACAAAGATAATCAAGAAAAATTGAGGGTTTTAGAACAAAGACAATTGTTTTCACATGATGATTATTTGGCATTGATAAATGAATATGACTGTGAACTAGAGAAGAATTTATTAGAAATTGAAGAAACAGAAAAGTTACTTCAATTGTATAGAATATATAGCGATAAAAATATCGAGAGATATTCATTACTCTTGAATGATTTGGAAAAAACTCCAGATAAATGGGTGGATACTTATAAAAAGTATAAAAATAATGTGTTCAAGAGGAAAAGCATATCATTCAAAACTATCGCTAAGTACAAGAAAAATCTTGAATGTAAGGAGGATTTAGCACAGAAAAAAATAGAAGTTTTAAATAAATGCCTAAGTGATTTAGCAATAAAAGAATATGTAAAAAAATACAATCGGTTAGAAGAAGAAAGAACAAAATTACAGATGGAAAAGGAATTTGGCGAATGTAAATTACAAATTGCAAAACAAATTTTTCTGTCTGCACAAAAACAACTGGAAGAACATATAAAAAAGATATTTGGTGGAATTACGATTAGTCATATATATGAAAAGATAGAGCCACATAAACGATTTAGGCGATTGCAATATCAAATTGAGTTTAGTGATGACGGGAAACCGGAATTATATGTTAAGGTTCTAAATGACGAAGAAGATGGAGTAGTACCTGAACTGTTTTTTAGCTCAGCTCAACTTAATACAGTTGCACTAAGTGTGTTTTTGGGCGGTGCACTTTCTTCACATAATCCTGAAGTTAAAACTATTTTTATTGATGATCCTATTGGACATTTTGACGATTTAAATGTCTTATCATTTATCGATGTTATTAGAACTATAATAAGTGAAACAGACTGGCAGATAATTATTTCAACTCATGAGGAAAATTTTTATGAAATTATGAAAGTTAAATTAAATCCCAAATACTATAATTCTAAATTTTTAGTTTTTAAAGATGAAGGTATAGTTGTGGAAGATGAAGTGCTGTAAGTGGAGGGGGATGTTAAAAAGGTGAAAAAAATATATAAAATGAAGGTATCGTGATATATTACATGAATAAAATTTAGGATAGGTTCGATAGAGAAAGGATAAAGCGGTTTCTTTTGCAGGTTAATTCCGCCTTCCGGGAATCTAAATCACACCCTCAACACATGTGGAGACGGTTGTTCTTTTGTCCCAACTGAAACAAAAGCCAGATGATTACATTAATGTAACGATTGAACTTGATGATGTGGATATAACATCTGCAGAGACTAAGGCAACATATGATGAGATAAAGAAGTATGTGTCTGAACATAATGCCGGCATGAAAGTTTCCAATCTGTATATTTCACAGGTAAAGAGAAAATGTGGAATTGAGGTTGAAAAGAATTATAATTTACCTAAAAATGAAGACAGTAGGCAACCACAGTGTCCGGAAGATAAAGAGAGAGCAATTGTGGAGGCATTGGAGCATTTTAAGATGATTCAGCAGAAATAAAAGGAGTTTGATAAAGGAAAATACTGACTTATGAAAATACATATTATTGGTTGCAGTGGTTCTGGAAAAACCTATTTA
>ERZ860590.89-NODE-89-length-92083-cov-17.178315_pt1 | contig 92083 bp, 85 predicted proteins | sample MGYA00509975_ERZ860590 | MGnify/ENA primary metagenome ERZ860590 (study PRJEB30046, sample SAMN00715250) | human gut metagenome | study: EMG produced TPA metagenomics assembly of the A metagenome-wide association study of gut microbiota in type 2... | reverse complement strand
ATCCGGCACGATTACGGATAAGAAGGAGGTGTACGCATACATAGGAAAAGGAGGTTGATTTCGGATGGAAAGAACGATTAGTTTTATGAATGGGGAAGGTTCACTTGGTCACAATACAAGAGCATTTATTGCGGCAAATGTGGATGCTGACAGAACAAAAAATAATATCACTCTTGTGCATGAAGATTTGAAAACGGTATATCACAAATTGTTTGATGATTCCCTTAAAAAGTATAATGCCAAGCAGAAACGCAAAGACAGGCAGATTAAGAATTATTATGACAAGATTTCAAGAAGCAAGCAGGAGAAACTTTTTTATGAAGTCATTGTGCAGATAGGGAACAGAGACGATACCGGAGTAGGAAGTGATATGGCTAATATTGCTGTTAAGGCATTACAAGATTATGTGGAGCTATTTATTCGTAGGAATCCGCAGCTATATGTATTTGGGGCTTATATCCATATGGATGAAGAGACGCCACATGTGCATATAGATTTTGTACCATTTTCAACAGGTAATAAGAGAGGATTAGAAACAAAGAATTCGCTTAAGGGTGCGCTTGCCTCTAGAGGCTTTGAAAGTGAGGGCAAGGGTAATACTGAATGGCAGCAGTGGTCGGAGGCAGAGAAAGAAGATATTGCCATGATAATGCAGAAATATGGTATCGGTTGGAAGAAACTTGATACACATAATCCGCATTTGTCAGTTCTGGATTATAAGAAGCAGGAGCGTAGCCGGGAAGTCAAAGAATTGGAGCAGGAGCTTGAAGATATCGGTGTCGTAATAGAATTAAAAGAAGAACGAGAAGCCCAGTTGAACGATGAGATTCATAAACAACAAATGTGCCTGAAAACAGAACGAGAGGAAGCGGAAAAGACCTTAGCGATAGTAACATCCCTGAAAGATAGAATCATTGAAGAAGGGGTTGCACAAGAAAAATATAATAAAGCTTTGGCTGCTGATAGTCAGGAATTGGAAGATATTATTGCAGATAAAAAGAAACAGTTGGCAGATGTGCAGGTAGCACTTAATAAGGCTCGTGCAGTATTTGAGAATGCAAATGAAAAACTGGCTCAGGCAGAGGAAGAATTGTCAGAGGTTAAAAAACTTAGGGATGACCTGATAAAGCAGGGTGATGGGGATTATTATCTAAAGGAAGAGGTTATCCGGCTGAGGTTTGAAAACCAAAATCTGAAAGAGGAAAACAAGGGACTTAGGGAAAAACTGGATAAAGCATACGAATTTATGAAAAAGTTTGTGATTGAAGGAAGGTCGATGCTGGATAAGTTTCTGGAGTGGATTGGCGAGAAGATTAGAGAGGGGAGAGGAAGGTGAAAATTTATCAAGGTGGAGTTGTTGCTCCACCTTGTTTCCTAATATTCAAGAGAAACAATATATTTCATAAAATCTTTTTTGAAATAAAATGCTCTATTTTTGTCGGATATTTCTCTATCATATATATTAGAGAAAATTGGATGATATGGTTTTGAATCCTTCGTTCTGATTTGAATAAATTCACCGCTTGCGGTATGTAAGGTGGCTTTGCTTGATTCTGACAATTGCATATTAAACTGGTCACATATATTGTAATAATCAACCTCTAATTGCTCTGCAAGCTCAGCATATTTTGGTAGAGATAAATCTACTTGGATAGGTTGCAAATACATCCAATCTGCGGGAGAACCATCTTTACTGATAGGTACATATAACAATCGCTGAATTTTTTGATACAGCTTTGTATCTTCAAAGGTACGCTTTGCAAGCAATTCATCGATAATAGATGCAGTTTGGGTGATGAACATAGTTTCAAGTGGTTTTCCGGTTCGGTCACACTTATTTGTTTTTAATTCACCATCTTCAAAATCAAGAGTTGTATTTGAAAGATTCAATCCGATAGTGAGTTCTAATAATTGTCCTGTTCTGCCTTTATTGATTTTCATCATTGCGTCTTGAACTTGCGAAGGAGATAAGTATTCGCTAAATGGGATGTAAGCTAATTTCTCAATTCGTTTTTGTGCTTCGATTAATTTCATCAGTATCAGACCTCCTTAAAAATTCTGTTATTTCAACACCAAGTACATTTGCAATCTGATTGAGTACAGATATAGAAAGGCTCTTATCACATCCGGCAGCTTCAATTTTAGATAGATAGCTGATGCTGATTTTAGCCTGCTCTGCAAGTTGTACCTGTGTTAATTTTACTTGTTCTCTGTAATGTTTTATATTTGCACCTATAACACGGTATAGGTCTGCATCATTGTTGAAATACATATAAAAACCTCTTTCACTATTTGTGAATATTATCGCATGAGAGTAAATAGATATAAATTCACCTATAGTGAAAGAAAATAGCTATGGATTTTTATGAGATTATGCGTTACAATGATAAAATCAAGAAAGTAAAGGAGGCGTGACTTATAAGTTTACAACCAAATAATTTTCAGCTTGAACCAACAACGGTCTGGTCATTTCCGGACAGAGGCAGTTGGGCAACGCACTCAGGAAAGTATCGAGGTAATTGGTCGCCATATGTGCCAAGAAATCTGATACTTCGTTATTCAAATCCGGGAGACTGGGTCTTAGATCAATTTATGGGTAGTGGAACAACCTTAGTAGAAGCAAAGCTGCTCAATCGTAACGCGGTAGGTGTTGACATCAATCCGCAGTCAGTTTCAATTTCTGAAACAAATTTACAATTCCAATGTGAAACAAATTCAAAGATATTTACGCGAAATGGAAATGCTACAGATTTGCATTTTATCAAAGATAGTCGTATTGACTTTATCTGTACACATCCCCCATACGCAAATATCATCAAGTATAGTAAAGGTATCGAAGGAGATATTTCGTTACTTGGTGTGGATGATTTTTTAGATGAAATACAGAAGGTGGCAAAGGAGGCTTTTCGGGTATTAAAGAAGGGCAAAATGTGTGCTGTAATGATTGGGGATGTAAGAAGGTATGGGAAAGTAATACCATTGGGCTTTCGTATGATGGAGTGTTTTCTTCAGGCTGGATTTACAAATAAAGAGATTATCATTAAGGAGCAGCATAATTGCCGTTCTACAGAATATTGGGAGAAACAGAATAATAATTTTCTATTGCTTGCCCATGAGTATATTTTTGTATTTCAAAAGTGATTTGCTTCACAAAGAGTGAAAGTTTTGGTTGTTATTTAGTATGTTTACAAGTATAATAAATGTGTGAAAGTTTGTTCTAAGTTGAACATAGAGAAGAGGAATCAAAATGAGTAATTCGAGTATCGCTCCATTTGTGAAATGGGCTGGTGGAAAGCGTCAACTTTTACCACAGATAAAAGAGCGTATGCCAGAACAATATAATAATTATTTCGAGCCATTTGTAGGTGGTGGAGCAGTAACATTTGAATTACTACCTGCAAATGCTCTGATAAATGACATTAACAAGGCATTGATTAACACATATAAGCAGATTCAAAATGTTCCGGAAGCATTTTTAAAAGCGGTAAACAAACTGGATGAGGAAATGTGGGAGGATGGTAAGGAATACTATTATTCCCTTAGAGAGCATTACAATGATAAGCTGATGAAAGCAGAATATGATGTAGAACTGGCGGCGTTGTTTGTGTTTATCAATAAGCATTGCTTTAATGGTTTGTATCGGGTTAATGGCAAAGGGCTTTTTAATGTGCCATATAACAATAGTCGTAGGGCATCTGTGGATGAAAAGGCTATTATGGAGACTTCGGAATATCTTCAGAAGGTAAACATCATTGATGGCGATTTTGAGGCAGCTTGCACGGATGCAAAAAAGGGCGATTTTGTATTTATTGACAGTCCGTATGCACCGTTAAATCCGACGTCCTTTGAATCCTATACAAAAGAGGGATTTGATATTGAAAGCCACAAGAGATTGGCAAGGTTGTTTGACGAATTAACTGCCAGAGGATGTTACTGTATGCTTACGAATCACAATACTGATTTGATAAAGGAGTTGTATGGGAAAAAAGGCTACAAGATAGACGTAGTAAGTGTAAAACGTATGATTAATTCGGATGCGTCCAACAGGGTTGGAGAAGAAGTGATTATATGCAATTATTAGAGGAGTCGAGATGATGGAGAACTTATTTATAAAGAAAGTGCCATTATATTTCGAGACAGAAGAATCGCAATTGGTGTTGGGTGATTCATTTAAAATTCTGACAAAAATGAAACCGGAATCTGTGGATATGATATTTGCGGATCCACCATATTTTTTAAGTAATGATGGTATTACCTGCCATGGTGGGAAAATGGTATCAGTAAATAAAGGCTCATGGGATAAACTTTCGGAGAGTGGAACCAGCGTCGAAGAAAAACACAAGTTTAACAGAAAGTGGATTAAGTTATGTAAGAAAGTACTAAAGCCGAACGGCACAATTTGGATATCAGGAACATTACACAATATATATTCGATTGGTATGGCATTGGAGCAGGAAGGCTTCAAGATAATAAACAACATAACATGGCAGAAAACAAATCCACCACCAAACTTAGCATGTCGATGCTTCACACATTCTACGGAAACCATTTTATGGGCAAAGAAGAATGATAAGAAGTCTCGGCATTTTTTTAATTATGAAAAAATGAAAGAAGAAAATGGTGGCAAACAGATGAAGGATGTCTGGACGGGTGCGTTGACAAAGCCATCTGAAAAGACGGAAGGCAAGCATCCGACACAGAAACCGGAATATTTGCTTGAGAGAATCGTATTAGCTTCTACTGAAGAAGGACAAGTTATCTTGGATCCTTTCTGTGGTTCGGGAACAACAGGAGTCGAGGCTTTGCGGTTAGGTAGAAAATTTATTGGAGTAGATGTAAGTGAAGAATACTTACAGATAAGCAAGAGAAGATTGGAGAAGACAGCAAATGACAAATAGAGATTTTGATAAATGGCTGAGTAAGTTTAGACCGAGCATTTCGACATATGACTATTATGTGGATTTTGGGAAGGTGTATAGGAATGTGGACGAAGTGAAAATTGAATTAAATATATTGAATTCTCTTATTGGTAGTAAGGATATAAAAACGGATTTTGTTAATTTGTTAAAAAGATATCCGGAAATATTAAAGGCTGTACCAATATTGTTGGCTAAAAGAGAAAATGAGATATATTGTCAGGATGAAAAGGGCGGATTTTTATATAAATTTGATTATGGGAAATATCCTCCAAATAGTCATAGATACTATGAAATGTATACCTATTTTATGGAAAAGACAGGATTGTTTGATTTGTTGCAAAATCATATTATAAAAGATTTAGTTGACTACGTAACAGGCGTTGAAACGGGACTTGACTCCAATGGCCGTAAAAATCGTGGTGGACATTTAATGGAAGATTTAGTTGAGAAATACATACAGGAAGCGGGATTTGTAAGGGATATTAGTTATTATAAAGAAATGTACCTTGTTGATATAGAGAATAAATGGAATATTGATTTGTCAGCATTGTCTAATGACGGAAAGGCGGCAAAGAGATTTGACTTTGTTGTTAAGACGGAGAAAATGATATATGCAATTGAAACAAACTTTTATACCGGCGGTGGGTCAAAGTTAAATGAAACTTCCAGAAGTTATAAGATGCTTTCACAGGAGGCTAATACCATAGAAGGATTTTCTTTTGTATGGTTTACAGATGGAATTGGTTGGAAGAGTGCAAGAGGTAATCTGAGAGAAACATTCGAGGTTATGGATACAATTTATAGTATTGATGATATGGAGAATGGGGTAATGAGCAAGTTGTTTAGGTAAGCAATTTGTAATAGTTGAACATAAAATATAGAACTTTAAATGTTATATTCTTGTGAGAAGAGGTTAGGCAATTGGCTGAAGAACAAAAATCTAGATTGAATGAAGGAATAGTTAAAATTGTTAAAGAAATATATGATGAAATATATTGTAAATTTAGAGAACAATATATAGTTATATTTTTATGTGGTGGTGCTAGTACAAGCAAACATAAATCATTACGAGACAGGGTAAGAGTTTTACTTGAAAATGAAAGAAAGACAATTTGGAATAAACCATATAAAATATTCTATCCAGAGGACTTGCTGATAGAAGTTTTAAATAAGACAAAAGAAGCTGACTTATTAAGTTATGAGCAATTTTTAGCAAATAATTCGCACATGATTGTGATTATTTGTGAGAGTGCAGGTTCATTGGTCGAATTAGGAGCTTTTACGAATAATGATTATACTGTTGATAAAGTGGTAGCAGCTGTTGATAAAAGGCGAGTGAAGGATAAAAGTTTTATTATGCTTGGTCCGATAAAGTATCTAAAGAAAAGAAGTAAACTTAATGTTGTTGAATATGGACAAGATGATGTGGAGTTTGCTAAAAGCCTTTCAAAGGATATTAGGGAAAAGTATAGAGTGAGTGGAAACAAAAGTAGTATGATTGAGTTAACAACTATTGTTGGAATGCATTATTTTATACAACTGATACTTTACTATTTCAAATCGTTGAATTCTAAAGAACTTGTACAAATAATAGAGTGTATTTCGAAAAAAGAAGGTATAGTATATGATGACTTTAAAGTCCTTTTTAATGCTGCATTAAAATTACTTTTTCAAGATAAAAAAATCGTTAAAATGACAGGAAATCAATATTCATCATATAAATTAACTGAAACTGGCTTTTTTACGATGAAATCAATGATAACAGATTGCACAAGAGCTGGATTATGTGATAAAATAAGAGTTGAGTTGATGCATAATGAATTCTATAAATCGCCTCATTCTTAGAATTGTTGTTAAGATGCATACATAGCAACTGGGGGTTGTTTCGACCTCGAGAGAATGATAATTACATGAAATCAGCTAAAACAACGGTGAACTTCCACAATAGTGAAACTCCCCCGTTGTTTTACCCGAAAATATACTGAGTAAGAATGAGGTGATTTATTTGAATATAGGAAATAGTGTAGTTTTAAATACATTAGGAGTTCCAATAATTAATTCTTTTGAGCACTTATGTGAACAGCTTTCGATAACAGAGCAATTATTGTATTTTTTGACATATAAAAAAGAGTATTGTTATGATGAGGTAGTAATACCTAAAAAAGATAAAACTGAAAGAAAATTACATGTTCCTAATCTGTCTTTGAAAGTGGTACAAAGGTGGATTCTAAAGGAAATTTTAGAGAAAATTTTTGTGTCTGAGCAGACGATGGCATTTGTTCCGCATAAAAATGGTCTAAAGGAAAATGCTGAAAGACATAAAAAGAACATTTTCTTGCTGGAAATGGACATTACAAATTTCTTCGGGACAATAACAGAGCAACAAGTGTATAGATTATTTTGTAATATAGGTTATAATAGCAAAGTTGCGGGTGTTTTAGCTAACCTATGTACATATAATGATTATTTACCACAAGGAGCAGTTACTTCTCCGTATATTGCAAATTTGGTCTGTTATCATATGGATGCAAGAATTAATGGGTATTGTAGTAGAAAAGATATAGTATATACACGTTACGCAGATGATTTGACTTTTTCATCAAATAATAGAATGCTTTTAAACAAAGTTGAGAAATTTATTAAGTATATAGTTAAAGATGAAGGGTTCGTAATTAATGAAAAAAAGACGAGATACCTTTCTAATGATGTTAAGAAAACAGTAACTGGTATCACTATAAACGGTGATAGTATTCATGTGGATAAAAAGTTCAAAAGAAATTTACGAGCACAAATATATCAATCAATAAAATCTAAAGATTATGGAAATAATAGTCAGATATTGGGTAAGATTGCATATGTAAATTCTATAGAAGATGGTTTTCGGAATAAAATGGTAAAGTATATTACAGATATTATTACAAAACCAGAACTTGCAGGAGACCAAAACATAGTTGATGCGTTCAATCGTAATAAATTGTTTTCAGAGTTACCAGATATGGTGTTGGTACAAGTAGATGATAATCCTTTTTTTAGTGAGAAAGATTATTGGTAGGCAATTTATAATATGAATTTGAGGATTGGCAATAGGGGGGATGACAATAAAATGACAATACAATCCTCATAAAATCCATGCAACAGGTAGAATTCAGACAAAACCCTCGGTGTTCTGCAGCAAAAAGCAATCTTAAACACTACAGAACAACTTTAACATTAAGAGTTTGAATAACGGACAAAAATGCCGAAAGCCTGTATTTATGCGGGTTTCCGGCATTTGTTTTATCGAATGGCTCTAGTTTGGCTCTATTTGTGGGACAATAATGATAATTAGAGGAAATTTAATAAGGAGCATTATATGACGAAAGTGAATTTTTATGATAGCATTGATGATTCAATGCTAAAGTTTGCAGTTATTATTGCAAAACATAATGGAAAATGGGTATTCTGTAAGCATAGAGAAAGAAGTACATGGGAAGTGCCGGGAGGACATAGAGAACAAGGTGAGGATATTCTTGAAACAGCAAAGAGAGAATTGTATGAGGAAACAGGAGCCATTACTTTTGAGATAAATCTAATATGTATTTATTCTGTGACGGCGCCAGATAACTTTGATGGGAAAGAAACCTTTGGAAAGTTATTTTTCGCGGAGATACATACGTTTGAAAAAGATTTACATAGTGAGATAGAGAAAATAGCAATTATGAATGAACTACCGCTTAATTGGACATATCCGGAAATTCAACCAAGACTGCTAGAAGAAGCGAGACAAAGAGGATTTTTGCCTAAGAAGGATGAAATAATTTGTTAGAATTTTACTTAGAAAATCCTTTTGATGAGGATACACACATGCAGTTAAACGATGGCTTAACAGATACCTTCGATGCAATGCATAGTTATTTCATGAACCGCGACATATAACATGGTTCTTGGTGCTCTCCATTTAAAAGAGCACCATATAAAAAATATAACAATTAAAAATAGAAATTTGCTTCTAAGAGAGAAAATGAAGGCTGTACATATGGAGCAGCCATTTTATTATAGAAAAGTCATATACAATATGACACAAGGAAGGAGAAGATTTTTATGGAGTGTAGAAGTGAAGAAAGAAGACAATATATTGTTGATAATTATAATGTGGTGCCAGTGGCACATATCCAGTTGTTAAATGGTCAGACAAAGCATAGTGATGCAGGTCAGACCATAGAAAATGATTATTACATCTTTGAAGCTACAAGCAAGGTAAATGGCAAGAAAGAGATAATCCAATGTGGTATGACCGCAGCAAGAGATTTCCTTAAGAAAATAAATCATGAGGGACTGCCATTGTTTAATCCTCTGCATGGAGAGGGAGGAACAGGGAAGAAAGGCAGCAAGACCTCTGGAGGTAATGAATCCAAGGAAGTGAAGTGGAATCCAATCGCAAAACAGCTATATAATGCAATTATGTGGGTGATTGTAATTATAGATGCTAAGCCAAACACTGCAATATATGAGGTCAAGGAAAAGGTGTGGAAATTTAAAAGCTATAAGCCATTTCCAAGTCAAGTGAAAGCTGTAAATACTATAATAGGTAAGAATATAGTTGGGAAAACATTGACCGAAGCCATTGATGAACTTAGGGTAAATAATAATGTAAAGGATAATATGTGCCGATTTGATGATTTGGTGGATATTATAAATAATTACACTGATAGGAATGGAAATAGGGTAGAGTTGGAAGCGAATTTTTAAGGAATAGATTTGGCAAAAAAGGAGAAATCTACCATGGATGATTTTGTTGTTATACAGGGTGGATTACTGATATAATGGAAAAAAATAATTAAACTATAGATTAGCAAAAAATATAACAAGGTTTTAGATGGACACAAGAGGATGAGATTAGGATATGATGTAAAGGAGTGGATTTTGGATGAATATACTTGTAATAGGAAATGGATTTGATTTAGCACATGGATTGCCGACAAAATATGGAGATTTTTTGAAATTTGTTGAGGTGATTAGGCAGGTATTAAATACAAAAGGTGAGGAGATTGATTGGAAAGATATACATTTAGAAATTAAAGAACTTATAAAAATTAATATGGAGAATGTAAGGAATAATATTTTTTCGCAGGAACAGATATGGCGAGAACTGTTAGAAGAAAATTTTTGGATTGAGTATTTTTTACAATACCCTATGTACCAAAAAGAAAATTGGATAGACTTTGAAAGTGAAATATCAAATGTAATTCAAAGTATTGATTTTGATATGAAGAATAACAATTTGAAATTAGATGATGACGATTCTATAGTAAGTAACTTTTATATTGAAAAGTTTTTTCATAAAAGATTGCCGGCAGCTGTGTTAGATTTTGGAGAAGACATACAAGTGATTACATTTAGAGAAATGCGAGATGTTTTATATCAAGATTTAAACAAATTAACAAGAGCTTTTGAGATATATTTGTGTGAATATGTAGGAAAGATAGAAAGTGTGAAAATTTCAAAAGAAATAAAAAGTCTTGGAATCGACCATGTTCTTAGCTTTAATTATTCCCATACATACCAAAAACTCTATGATAAGCCAAAAAAGATAAAATATGATTATATACATGGAGAAAGCAGGATTAATAGCACCATAGAATCTAATAATATGGTGCTTGGCATAGATGAATATTTAAATAAGAAAAGTAAGGATAAGGAAATAGATTTCATTGCTTTTAAAAAATATTATCAGAGAATTTATAAAAAAACTGGAAGTGAATATAAAAATTGGGTTGATGAAATTGCTAACAGTAGATATGAAAATGAAGTGGCATTGCATGAACGATTTCCAAAACAGATACCATATAAAAAATTCAACTCTAAACATAAGCTATATATTTTCGGACATTCATTGGATATTACGGATAAGGATGTTTTAAGGGATTTGATTTTAAATGATAATGTGTATACGACAATATATTATTTGAACAAAGGAGTAATGGGGCAGCAGATAGCAAATCTTGTTAAGGTCATTGGACAAGATGAATTAATAAGAAGAACTGGTGGAAGTACGAAGACTATTGAATTTAAGTTACAGGATAAGCTTGTGGAAAGAAAGGGATAATTTGATATATGAACGAAGAATTAGAATTGGGAAAGGTATCGTTAAAAAATGCAAATGATTATGCGGACATAAAAAGTAATCCGGTAGTGGAATCTGTTTTAATGCCGATAGTGAAAGCGGTTCCTGTTATTGGGGATATGATAGATTCTTCTATGAATAAAGTAATTGAAGAGTTTCAGGAAAAGAAAGAGAATGAGTTGATAGAGGTTATTTTGAAGGATAAAAACAGTATCACATCCGATATGGTTAATGATGTGGAATTTATTGTAAACTTTGCAAGAACACGAGAAGCAATTCGCAGGTTAGCAACTAATGATAAGGTAAAGTATTTTGGAAATCTCATAAGAAATGGTTATTTATCGGGTGAACATATTGAAAATAGCAAATTTGAAGAGTATTTGGATATATTAAATACTATGTCATATAGAGAGATTCAGTTTTTGATTGATTATAAGAAATATTGTGAAGAAAAAAGTAAAGGAAAAAAGGTGAAATATAATAGATGGGCTTATTTTAGGAAAGAATATGCAGAAATACAACAAGTTACAGAAGTTGAACTTTGGAGCGTATTTATGAGAATTAAAAGAACTGGATTCATAGAAGAGGAATATGAAACAGAAAGTGGAGATGTTGATGCAGATGATAATACATTTAATTCATTAGTAGTGGATAGTAATGGCTTTTATATAGATAACAGTTTTGATAGATTCTATAAGATGGTTTTAGAAATTGAAGAGTAGCAAAGCATAAATTAGTAAAGAAAAATGAGATTAATAAATTTTAGCGATGTGACTGTGTTTATATATAGTTGTTTTGTATATTAGAAATAAGATGATAAATGGTTACGCTTAAAAAATATTATTATGTAGTGAAAATAAAAAATATAGAAAGAGATTGGAAAATGGAAAATATTTTTGATAATTTAAAAGAATTAAAAACAGATATGGAAGATAAGGGATGGAGTATTGAATCTTTTTTGTTTCATTATAAAGAGGTACAATATGTTGTATTAGTTAAATTGTATGATGAACAGAAAGAAAAAAAGCCACAATATGCATTGGTAAAAATGGAATTTGTTGATGAAAATAATAATTCAATAACTATTCCTACAAATTCAAGAGGTTTTATGAATGAATTTGTATCTATTGCAACAATAAGAAATTTTTTTGGTGTTGAATATCAAGAAAATATTGGAAATTTCATGCAACAATTCTATGCATATCTGGCAAGCTATATACCAACTGAAGTATCTAATGGAAAATCTGATAGAGAAAAAGAGTGCATGGTTAGTTCCCTTAGTAGAAGTGATGGAGAGGATGAAAATAAAATATATTGTTATGATATAAAAAGAAATCCAATTGTGAACAATAAGCAATATGTGAGAAGTATTTATAATGATAACAAGACTCGTTTATTAAGACCTACATTATATGAAGAATATAAAGATGACAATACTATAAGTTTTTGTTATAGCAATGATGAAGAAAAAGAAAAATCAGATAGAGAAATTAAATTCAATTTTGCTAAAAATCAAGATAAAAATTAAGCAGACAAAATAGAAAATTAGCGTTATAATGCTCTCACAAGGTCAAATTCTCCATATCCTAAGGCAACGTACTTTATCCTCAAGGGGCAAAAATCTTTAGCCTAGGGAATGAATAAAATAACGAGAAAATAAAGACCTTGTAGAGCGGAAAAAACCGTTCTATGAGGTCTTTTTCTTTTGTATAAAACTATGGAGAAAGCCTTGAAAATAGAGGAATATCGAGAGATAAGAGAGAAGAAATAGAGAGCAAGCCAAGACCTTGAAGGAAGTCCTAAAATGCCTTGAAAGAGAAAATGGGTGAGGATAAAGGATTTTGCCTTTTGAGGATAAAGAGGGTTGCCTGAATATAGTATATGAGCCAAGAAATGCCGTATTTACGGCGTTTCTTGGCTCGTTTTTTGCTTGGTGACAATCAAATGACAATAATATTGAAAATAATTCTTTGTATAATGTGAATTACCAGATGAACAATGTGTTAAAGCAATCCGTACTTAGTTGCAATTATAGTTAATATAAAGATAATTAAGGCAGGAATAAAACCAATAATGATTCCGGTAATAAAAGAATGTTTATTTGAATCCTCATATTGTTTTTTAAAATTGTCTAAATGTTTTTGGGTTGTAGCTAAATCGATTTTTAGAGTGTTAATATCATCGCTTTGTTTATCAGTTAGTTTGTTGAGTGTATCTATTTGGGCATTGAGTTTTATATTTTCGTATTTGATTTTTTCTAATTCATTTAGCTGTGATTCTTGCGTTGAGTTAAGTCTGTCCATTTTGCCACAAACGGTGTCTTCGTAGTCAGGCAGTTTGGGTTGGTATATTTCTATATTTGATAAAGTCTTGTTTAGTGAATTCAAAGCACTAATGTCCATATTTTTAATCTCCTGTTGTTATTCTTTCTTCGGTTTCCTTTTCCTCCTCACATAAGAGAAATCCGGAAACAAGTCTTTTAACAATTCAGCAGTTTCTTCTGAATCGTCATATTCATACATATTTTGAACAAGTAGCTGGTCGTCATCATCAAGATTCAACGATACAGTATATTCTTTATTCGGGGCTGTTGGGTTCATTGGGTATTTTATCTCTTTGAGATAATATTCCGTTTCTGATATTTCATTATCTTCCAACTTATCTCGCAAACGTGCCCAATACTCAACCATCTTTCGGAAGTTATCAAGGTCTTCCTGTGGACGGGGAGCGGAACTTGGAAGCCGATCTTCAAATTTGAAGTATACTTCTCCATCTTTCATAGTAGGTCGAAGTCCGTATGCCCATTCAATGTCAAATAGTACATAAAGTGCGCTGAATATATTGGCAACATCAGGGTCAGATAATGCATAAAAACTGACACCTAGATTGTTCGCAATATTTAATAAAGTCGCTTCATCCGGATATCTGTTTCCGAGTTCATAGTTTCTAATAGTAGATTCATTTAATCCGCATTTCTTTGCTAATTCTTTTTGCGTCATATCAGATGCAATTCTGAAATTTCGAATCAAATAGCCTACCCGGCTGGTGAATTTCTCGCCCATTTTACTGCTCCTTATTCGTGTAATGAGTGTTGTAGCATACACGAAGACACGAGGTACAAAACATGCATCTACATTAACTCTTAATATGTTTTCTGCGAAGGCGAAAACTCGCAAAACCTTCGGTTTTCCTTGTTCGCGGGCACGTTCTCATGGTGCTTTGTCGCTTGTTTATGATTCGCATACTAATCGGCAAAACTCCATACTCACTTTGCCTTCGCGTACATTATATCATCAACAGTGCAAAAATGAAATGTTAATATAATACGCATCACAACAGTTCAAAAATGAACTGAATAATAAAAACGAAAGAGAGGAGGCATTAGCTTATGGAGAACAAGAGATTTTTAACAGCACAGGATGTCATAGAAATGCTGGGAGTATCACTATCGTATTCCTATAAACTGATACGAAGGTTGAATGCAGAACTTGAGGCTGATGTATTCGTGACAATAAAAGGACGTGTCAGTACACAGTATTTTATGAAGCGAATCTACGGGCTATCTACGGATAAGGATGTTGGATAGATGGCAGTTATCAAAAACAAAAAGACCGGAATGTGGGAGGTGAGAACCTATTATAAGGATTTGACCGGAGCAAGAAAACAGAAAACCAAGAGGGGCTTTGCCAAGAAGAGCGAAGCCCTTGAATGGGAGCGTAATTTCAAACTGAAAGAGGATCAGAGTATCAGTATGAGCTTCAAAAGTTTTGTGGATATTTATCTGACGGATTTAGAACCAAGAATAAAGCGCGATACTTTTATGACAAAGAAGCACATTATTGAGACAAAGATTCTGCCTTATTTCGGGAAGAGAAAACTGAATGATATTCGGACCTCGGATGTCATCCAGTGGCAAAATGAGATTATGAAGCTGAAAAAGGATAATTGGGAGTTATTCTCCCCTACCTATCTGAAAACCATCCATAATCAGCTCAGTGCCATATTAAATCATGCGGTAAATATGTATGGTCTAAAGGATAATGTAGCATGAAAGGTCGGAACTATGGGCAAAGAAGAAAATAAGGAAATGGAATTCTGGACACAGGATGAATTTCAGGCATTTTTAGAGTGCGTGGCAGATAAGCCTATTTCCTATTATGCATTTGAAATGCTTTATTGGACAGGCATTCGTGAAGGTGAACTGCTTGCTTTGACGCCGGCAGATTTCAATTTTGAAAAGAAGACACTCCGGATAAATAAGTCATATCAGAGGCTGGAAGGCAAAGATGTGATTACAGACCCGAAAACACCAAAGAGTAACAGAACAATTGTCATGCCGGATTTTTTTGCTGTCGAGATGGAGAATTTTAAAAGCAGTCTTTATGGAATAAGGGATGATGACAGAATTTTCACTATTTCAAAAAGTTATCTGCATCATGAGATGGACAGAGGTGCAAAGCTTGCAGGAGTGAAGAGAATACGAATTCATGGATTACGACACGCGCACATTTCATTGCTAATCAATTTAGGATTTTCAGCATTGGCAATAGGTGAAAGAGTCGGGCATGAGGCGGTTGATATCACATATCATTATGCACATTTATTTCCAATGGTGCAGACGGATATGGCAGCACAACTGGAAACGGAAAGGGAGGCGCTAATTAATGTCAGAAAAGAATAGATATGATAAAAACAGATGGTGGAATGTTACAATAGCGTTCCGCATGTCACCAGATGAAAATAAAGAACTGAATAACAGAGTGAAACTCAGCGGATTTCGTACCAAGCAGGATTATATAATCCAGAGTGTTCTTCATCAAAAGGTGGTTGCCACTGGTAATCCGTTGATGTTGGTGCAATTCCGGCAGAATCTGCAAAGGATTGAGCGTGAGCTTGAAAGAATTGAAAAGGCATCGGATATGGATGGGGAGTTACTTACTCCCATCCGCACTATGCTGGAAATATTGGAAGGCTTTAAGGAACAACCGAGAACAATGGCAGATATGAAACAACTTACAGTACCAAATGAGGAATAACAGATATTTTGTATAAAGGAAGTGACTGCTATGAGCGAAGAAACATTATTTGAAAAATTAGGTGTGAAATACATAGAAAAAGAGGGCATTTTTTATCCGTTGATTACATTAGGTGGAGAGGAAAACATTACAGATGTTGGAAAATATGGTCGTATGTGGATGGGTTACATACAGAAGGAATATCCGCAGTGATACAGAAGTCTGGTACGATTTGGAGAATTATATGTTAAAGCAACCGAGGTAAATGAAGTGGCTTATGAATTGCTGGAGGATATTGAAAATGAGTGGTTGCGTAAACATAAACCAAAGCATGCGAATTCTTTTGTGGAAATGTATCAGCTACGAACTCAGGCAAGAATGATAGCAGAGGAAGTAGTTCTGCATGATGTGGTGAACTGTTTTCATTAGGGGATAAGTGGAGTTCTGTATCGTAACTGTGGCTGGTAAATAATATGTCGCGTATCCGCGACTTATAAGCTCCCGAAAGGGAGCTTTATCCGGTGGGGAGAGCCGTACAGCCACTCCGGTGAGGAGCGCAAAACCCGCTTGCGGGTATGCATTTTTGATGGCGAAGCTGTCAAAAGTGCTTTTATGTATTTTTGACAAAAGTAACAAAAACTTCCCAGAGAAAACTGCTGTTTTCGTGCCGTACCCGGCACTCATTACGGATAATAAGGATGTGCCTGTATATATACCAAAAGAGGAGGATTTTGACAATGGAAAGAACGATTAGTTTTATGAATGGGGAAGGTCCTATTGGACACAGCACGAGAAGATTTATAGCTGACAATGTAGATGCCAGCCGTACCAAGAATAATATCACGCTTATCCATGAGGATATTAAGCAGGCTTATCATAAATTGTTTGACAAGGCGATTAAGGAATACAATGCAAAACAGAAGCGCAATGACAGGCAGATTAAAAGTTATTATGACAAAATTTCCCGAAGCAAGCAGGAGAAATTATTTTATGAGGTTATCGTTCAGATAGGCAATAGGGATGATACCGGAGTAGGTAGTTATTCTGCTGAAATTGCAACATGGGTGCTGAAGGATTATGTGAAAGAGTTTCAACTTCGCAATCCACAGCTTTATGTGATTGGTGCTTATATTCATTTGGATGAGGAAACACCACATTTGCATCTGAATTTTATTCCTTGGGTATCCGGTTGCAAGAGAGGATTGGAGAAAAAGACAAGTCTTAAGGCGGCACTTGCTACCAGAGGATTTGTAAGCGAAGGCAAAGGCAATAATGAGTGGAAGCAGTGGGCGTAGGCAGAGAAAGATGATATTGCTCTGATTATGAGCCGGTACGGAATTGACTGGAAAAAGAAAGACACACACAATAAGCATTTATCCGTACTCGATTATAAAAAGCGGGAGCGGGCAAAAGAGGTGGCGGCACTTGAGGAGGAGATAGAGGGTGCACAGATTGTTCTTGAATTAAAAGAGGAAAAGATGGAGTCTCTGGAAAAAGAAATTGAAAGTAAGCGAGAAGGTTTTAGAAAAGAACAGTCTGAAGCTCAAAAGAAGCTGGATGATACCATATCTGAGAACCAGAAATTACAGTCGGAAACAACGGATTTACGCTTAAAGAATTCGGAATTACGGCTGGAATATTATGAGAATGTAGATAAGTTCACAGATAAAAAGAAGGAAATTGAGGCTGCGCAAAAAGTGGCTGACAAGTGGATGATGATATCGGATACTGCAAAATTACAGACTGAACGGGCTGAATTTGAACTGGAGGAGGCGGAAAGACTTAAGAAGGAACTGCTTGATGTGGTCGATGGAGATGATTATTTGAAGGAGCAGGTGATAGAGCTGAGGTATCAGAATCAGATATTGTGGGAGGAAAATCATAGCCTAAAGGACAAGCTGGAAAAGGCATATGAGTTTATGAAACAGTTTGTGATTGGCGGGATTAATCTGCTCGAGAAGTTTATGGAGTGGATTAGGGAAAAAGTCAAGGATGTTGGGAGAGGAAGGTGAAAAAATGGCAAGGGAGCTTTTAAACTTGGAAGCTCTCTTGCTATTTATAGGTGCTAAATTAATTCATTTTCTTGAAGAACACTATAGAACATGGCACGTCCGGAATAATTCCAATATGCACAATCTTGTTCCATAAATAACCATTTCACAGCTAATAAGATGATTTCGATAGGATGCTCACTACCAGCATAATCACAGAAAGTAGCCCCAGACGGAGTGAGCGATACGGGGTGGCAATCGTATATTTGCTGCAGCTTTTGTGCGATGACAGGATAAATGCGAGGAAAATTAATTTTACAACCTGTTAAAGCATCTATAATGTCTTGGTGGCTTGGATTAGAATACCGACGATTTTTTTTGAAAAATAGTCCGTCGATATTTACAGTAAAATCAAAACCCTTATTTAATTGGGTTGGACGTTTAAGAAAAATGCCATAATTACCAAATTGTTCAACGTTGTATTGATAACGTGATGCATTATCGCCTATTCCGGTACCGGGGGTTTCACGTAAAAAAGCTTGAATTAGATATTCACGCATAGAAATACGATCTCCTAAAGGTAATGAGTAGTTAATTATTTGTGTCATATGTAGATACCTCCTTAAAAAATACGCTGATCTCAACACCAAGTACATTTGCAATCTGGTTAAGCACCGAGATAGAAAGACTCTTGTCACATCCGGCAGCTTCGATTTTGGAGAGATAGCTGATGCTGATTTTTGCCCGCTCTGCAAGTTGTACCTGTGTTAATTTGGCTTGTTCTCTGTAATTTTTTATATTTGCACCTATAACACGATATAGGTCAGTATCGTTTTCAAAATACATAGATTTACCTCTTTCACTATTTGTGAATATTATCTCACGAGATGCATAACACATAAATTCACTTATAGTGAAAGAAGAACACTATAGATTTTTGTATGAAATTGAGTTACAATGTAGAAATCAACAAAAAAGAAGGAGGAATGTCTTATAAGTTTACAACCAAATAATTTTAGGCTTGAACCAACAACAGTCTGGTCGTTTCCGGACAGGGGCAGTTGGGCAACGCATTCAGGAAAGTATCGAGGAAATTGGTCACCATATGTACCAAGAAATCTGATGCTTCGTTATTCTAATCCCGGTGATTTGGTCTTAGATCAATTTATGGGTAGTGGAACAACCTTAGTAGAGGCAAAGCTACTCAATCGTCATGCGGTAGGTGTTGATATCAATCCGCAATCTGTTTCAATCTCTGAAACGAATTTGCAATTCCGATGTGAAACAAATTCAAAAATCTTTACACGAAATGGAAATGCTACAGATTTGCATTTTATCAAAGATAGTCGAATTGACTTTATCTGTACGCATCCGCCATATGCCAATATCATCAAATACAGCAAAGGGATAGAAGGGGATATTTCATTGCTTAATGTAGAAAAGTTTTTGACAGAAATGCAGAATGTGGCAGAGGAATCATATCGTGTGTTAAAGAAGGGAAAAATGTGTGCTATAATGATTGGGGATTTAAGGAAATATGGAAAGGTCATTCCGTTAGGATTTCGTATGATGGAATGCTTTTTACAGGCAGGATTTACGAATAAAGAAATTATAATTAAGGAGCAGCATAATTGTCGTTCTACTGATTATTGGGAAAAACGAAACAATAATTTTCTGCTTCTGGCACATGAGTATATATTTGTATTTCAGAAGTAAGATAATTCACAAAGAGTGAAAGTTTTGGTTGTTATTTTGTATGTTTGCAAGTATAATAAATGAGTAAAAGATTGTCCTTTTGCGGACATAGAGAAGAGGAATCAAAATGAGTAATTCAAGTGTAGCTCCATTTGTGAAATGGGCTGGCGGTAAGCGTCAGTTAATTCCGCAGATAAAGGAGAGGATGCCTGAAAAGTATAATAATTATTATGAGCCATTTGTGGGTGGCGGTGCAGTCACATTCGAATTGCTACCTGCAAATGCTCTGATAAATGATATAAACAAAGCATTGATAAATGCTTACAAGCAAATATGTAACGCACCGGAAGCATTCCTGAGGGCTGTGAGCAAGCTTGATACGGAAATGTGGGAAGATGGCAAGGAATATTATTATTCTCAAAGAGAGCATTACAATGACAAGCTGATGAAAGCGGAGTATGATGTGGAATTAGCAGCATTGTTTGTATTTATCAACAAGCATTGCTTTAATGGTTTATATCGTGTAAATGGCAAAGGATTATTTAATGTTCCATATAACAACAGCCGGAGAGCTTCTGTTGATGAAGACGTCATTATAGAGATTTCAAAATATCTTCAGGGTGTGACTATCATCGATGGAGATTTTGAGGAAGCTTGCAATGGTGCAAAAAAGGGCGATTTTGTATTTATAGACAGCCCATATGCACCATTGAATCCTACTTCTTTTGAGTCATACACCAAAGAGGGATTTGACATAGAAAGCCATAAACGACTAGCAAATCTTTTCGATGAATTAACAGCCAGAGGTTGCTACTGTATGCTCACAAACCATAATACAGACTTGATAAGTGAGTTATATGGTAATAAGGGCTATAAAATAGATGTTGTAAGTGTAAAGCGTATGATTAATTCAGATGCATCTAACAGAGTTGGCGAAGAAGTGATTATATGCAATTATTAGAGGAGTCGAGATAATGGAAAACTTATTTACAAAGAAAGTGCCATTATATTTCGAGACTGAAGAATCACAACTGATATTAGGTGATTCCTTTAAAATTTTAACAAAAATGGAACCGGAATCTGTTGATATGATATTTGCAGATCCGCCTTATTTTTTAAGTAATGACGGCATTACCTGTCAGGGTGGAAAGATGGTTTCAGTAAATAAAGGCTCATGGGATAAGCTTTCAGAAAGTGGAACCAGTGTCGAAGAAAAACATAAGTTTAACAGAAAGTGGATTAGGTTATGTAAGAAAGTACTAAAGCCGAATGGCACAATATGGATATCAGGAACATTACACAATATTTATTCGATTGGTATGGCATTGGAGCAGGAAGGCTTCAAGATAATAAACAACATAACATGGCAGAAAACAAATCCACCACCAAACTTAGCATGTCGATGCTTCACACATTCTACGGAAACCATTTTATGGGCAAAGAAGAATGATAAGAAGTCTCGGCATTTTTTTGATTATCAGAAGATGAAAGAAATGAATGGTGGAAAGCAGATGAAGGATGTGTGGACGGGGGCATTGACGAAACCATCGGAAAAGACAGAAGGTAAGCATCCGACACAGAAACCGGAATATCTGCTGGAAAGAATTGTATTAGCATCTACAGAGGAAGGACAAGTTATCTTAGACCCGTTTTGCGGTTCTGGAACTACCGGAGTAGAGGCTGTGCGATTTGGAAGGAAATTTATTGGAATAGATGTAAGTGAAGAATACTTGGACATATCCAAGAAAAGATTGGAGAAGGTAGCAAATGACAAATAGAAATTTTGATGAATGGTTGAGTAAGTTCAGACCAAGTATATCAAGTTATGATTATTATATTGATTTTGAAAAGGTCGTAAGAAATGTTGATGAAATCAAGGTGGAATTAAACATCTTAAATTCCTTGATTGGTTCTAAAAATATCGAAGAAGAATTTGAGAAGATTGTGACAAAGTATCCGGAAACATTGCAATGTGTTCCGTTACTTCTTGCAGTGAGAGGCAATGAAATATATGCACAGGATGAAGAAGGAGCTTTCCTATATAATTTCAAGAAAATGAATTACAGTGTGGAACAGTACAAGGTATTTATGCGTAAGACCGGATTGTTTGATATGATTGCAAATCATTTGGTAAATAATCTTGTGGATTATGCTTTGGGTATCGAAACCGGATTGGACTCTAATGGTCGTAAGAATCGTGGCGGTCATCAGATGGAAGATTTGGTCGAGAAGTATATTGTGGCAGCAGGTTTCAAAAAGAACGAGAATTACTTTAAAGAGATGTACTTAAAAGATATTGAATCTAAATGGAATGTTGATTTGTCGGCACTTTCAAATCAGGGAAAAGCTGCAAAGAGATTTGATTTTGTAATCAAGACGGATAAGATGATTTATGGTATAGAAACAAACTTCTATGGCGGTGGCGGTTCAAAACTAAATGAAACTGCAAGAAGTTATAAAATGCTTGCGCAAGAGGCAGATACTATTGAGGGCTTTACATTTGTGTGGTTTACGGATGGAATTGGCTGGAAGAGTGCAAGAGGTAATTTAAGAGAGACATTTGAGGTCATGGATACGATTTACAGTATCGATGATATGAAGAATAGGGTAATGGAAAAGGTGTTTTTATAAATATTTATTTAGTTGCAAATATGTGGAAGGAGATGTTTTTTATGTTTGGAAATAATAAAAACGACAAGAGACCAATTATTCAGACAAGTGGCTATAACGGAAGTGAGCCGACGCGTATATGTCCTAATTGCGGAAAGGAAAAGCCTATTAGTGAATTTGGATATAGGAACATGGGGGATGGAAATATTAGAAATCAATCATGGTGTAAAAGTTGTAGGTGATATTGTATGAGAGAAGAGATAGTTATTCAGAAGAAGGAATTTGAATGTTTTGATGTGTATTTTGCAGCAGAGGGACATTCATTTGTGTATGCAAATTTTAAAGATACAGATTCTTTTATTGAGGGATTGGTAGAGTATATTTTTAAAGAGGAAAACCTACTTAATTATGCTAAACGAAATAATAAAATCGGATTTAACGGGACACAAAAACAATATGCTAAATTATATAACAACATAAGTATGTTCTTAAATACAGAACTTGAATTATTAGAAGTAGATGATGTTACTGATGAATTGAAAGATGTACTGGGACAGGAATATACACTTATTGATGAGGCAGGTAATTTGAAGGTCCAAAATGATAAAGTAGGTAAAATAGGAGAATATACCTTTCACTTATTATTGAATAACTATTTTAAATTAGATTGTGTTTTGCCAAAATTTCGATGTACAACGGACAGAAATATGAGTGTTTTTGGTATTGATACATTGTTTTTGGATGTATCGAAAAAAATATTGTATTTTGGAGAATCAAAGTTTTGCAAAACACTCGATAATGGAATAACATTGATAAATCGTTCTCTTGAAAAGTATGAAGAACAAATAGATGAAGAATATAGAATTGTATTGTCAGATGATGAAGCATTTAGGCTTTCGCCTGATTTTGAAAGGATATTTGGAGATGCTAGGCAAATATGTATATCATTTAGAGAGTTTATTAAAGTGGCTGGTATTAAAAAAATTGGTGTTCCGGTTTTTATTGCACATGGAAATGAGAATATAGAGAATGTCAAACCAGAAGAGTACATTGATAAGCTAAACAAAAAAATCAAACGAAATGAATATTTTGACATTGATGTTACATATATTTTTATTTCTCTACCAGTAATTGATAAAAATAAATTTATTGAATGTGCAATAACAAAGGCGGTGAAAAAGCAGGATGAGTACAAAAATAAGGTATCCGGAAGTTGCTGATATACAACATTATAGAGAACAGGTAATAAAGGAGATTAATGAGGCTGAAAATAAAACACAATATATTGAAAAGAATGCAGAGGCTATTTATGCATTGGGGCTGACAATGTATTCGAGTGTATTTTCATTAGATTCAGCTATTTATAATGGATTTTCATTAAGTGAGTTGGATGAAAGAATATCTTTACATCCAGAACAAATTCAAGTTCTTGAAAGAATTGAGAAAAATAGGGGACTCATTTTTAGTGCACCTACGAGTTTCGGAAAAACATTTGTGATCTTTGAGTATATTGCCAGATTTAGACCTAAAAATGTGGTGTTAGTTGTTCCTACATTAGCATTGATAGATGAATATAAGAGGAAAATTATAAATCAGTATAGGAAAGTTTTTAAACAGTATAAAGTGTATCTGTCGATTGATGAAGATAAAGAATACGATTTAGAACAATATAATTTGTTTTTGGTAACGCATGATCGTGTTATAAATGAAAATATACATGAGATTATTAAAAGCATAGATTTTTTGGTAATAGATGAAGTATATAAATTACAAAAAGATGATATGGACGATAGGGTGTTGATCCTTAATTTGGCATATTACAATTTGGTATCCATTAGTAGAAAGTATGTATTATTAGCACCTTTCATTAAGGGTGTCAACAATTTGGATAAGTTAGATGATGAACCTCATTTTTACGGAACGAATTATTCACCTGTAGTTAATGAGGTAATTGAAATTCCTGTTATAGATGACAATGATAGGTCGAGCAAGGCAAAGAGTATTCTGAAAGAACTGGAGGGAAATACATTAGTATATTTTCCTACAGTAACAGAATTGAATAAATACATAGACGAAATAGAAGATGAAGGAGATAAAAAAGCGAATACGAACCCAATTTTAAGAGAGTTTGTTACATGGGCTAAAAGTGAAATACATGAAAAGTGGTCTGTTTTAAAAGCTATGGAGAATGGATATTTAGTCCATCATGGGCAACTACCACTAGGTATTAGAATGTTAGAATTGGATCTTTTTAATGATACAAATGAAAGATTTTATTATAGAATGTTATGTACTGCAACTTTGTTGGAGGGGGTAAACACAACGGCAAAAAATATTATTATTACAAAGCCGGCTAGAGGTTCAGGAAATGCATTTGATGCATTTGATTTCTATAATTTGGTTGGAAGGACAGGAAGACTTTTTCAGCATTATCTGGGTAAGGCATATTATATTAAAGGACCAGGAGACAGAAACTATGCCAAAGGGGAGGCTTTGAAGTCTATTGAGTTTGAGTTGACGACAGAGAGTATTGACATTGATATTAATAGTGGGGACTATGCTAAGCATCAAAATTTTATAGATTTTTTAAATACATTGCATATTGATTATGATACATATAAAGAAGAAATTGGTTCTAAGTGTAGATTTTTAACTGTATTGAAGCTTTATTCAAAATACTGTAGAAATAAGCAAAGTTTACTTGCAGAACTTGATAAACAAGATAAAAATGATTTTATAAGTAAATTGGGAATGATCAGAGAACTTTATAAAATAGTGAACGAGAAACAGTACAAGATGAAGTTACAAACTTTTTTAATCAACAAATTGACGTACAAAACAGTACATAGATTGAATATCAGAACGGTTGTAAACGATACGATGCAGTGGTATGAACAGGAAGATATCAATTATGTAATCAAGAGCGCAATTAGTTTGAAAAATAGTTACATTGAATTTGATTTTTATAAGAGAATTCAGGTTATTTTATTTTTTATGAAATGTGAGAGGGTGGAACAGAGATTGATTGATGTAGTAAATGAGAAACTAATGCGAAATATAGAATTACTTTACTATATTAATTCACCGTCGCGTAAAATGCTGAAAGATATGGGAATATATGAAGGAGATATAGAAACTATTATAGGCGTTATAGGGGATGATTTTGAAACAGTCGAAGAATTGCAACACAGAATCCGACAAGTGAGATATCGTCTTAATGATATTAGTATAGTTTCTAAGTATGTTATTGACAGATTTTTGGTATAATACAAATGAGTGGTGAGTCGCAATGACAACAAAATGACAATACAATTTCTTGAAAATACACGCAACAGGTAGAAATCAGACAAAACTCCTTGATTTCTGCCTCAAAAACTAATGCAAAACACCACATAACAACTTTACAAAGAGGAGTTTGAATAGAGAACATATCCTCACAAAGCCTGTATTTATGGGCTTTGTGGGGCTTTTTATTTTAGATTGGGGATGAAATGGGGATGTTTCACTCCGATTTAGTAAAATTTGACTCTAAATTTTGACTCATAGTGTCAAGAAACCTTTGAAACATACGGATTTGAGAGTGGGGATATAGTTTCGAATAGAGCAAATTTTTCAGGTTCGGTTTTATTTTGCGGTAGCCGGTCAACCTTGCTTATAGTATAATTGGTTATAGTTTATATGAAAGGAAGCGGCTACAGTGGTCATTGGGAGATTAAAGAGTGAATACAGAGTATAGGTTTTAAAGAAGCAGAGTGGGATAAACTTTTGGACTAACAGTCCAATGCAATTATAGTTCCTATAGGATATCATATAATCAAAAGAAGAGGATTGGTGTATATCTTATGGGAACAAATTTTTATTTGATGAGTAGAAATAAAAAGCTAATACGAGAGTAAATTATAATATGCTTTGGGGTAGAGTAGAGTCAGTTGAAAGGCTGGCTCTAATTTTTGCACTTTTTTAGCAGACTGGCGAATAACTGTGCAGTTCATATAACTTCTTAAAAAGGATTCCAAACCATGCATTTACGCACTATGAAATAATGATTCTTCTGCGTATCACCGATTCACTTTACGCACCTGAATTATATATTGCAAATCGGGAAACAATCGCAAGAAGTTGCGATTGTTGTTGATGATATAGTGATTCTGTGATATCATATAAAATATGGTACATAAAAACGGAGGTCAAAATGAAAGTATTGGTAATGAATTGTAGTCTTGTAAGAAATGGAGCAACAGCAGAAAGAGTTAAGGATAGGTGGTAAAATTGATTCGAAAAGATTAACAGATTTAGAGGGTGAGTATGTGATGGCAAAAAACTATAAATATAAAAAAGCAACCATAGCAGACATAGATGAACTTGTAAAAACAAGAATTATCGTCATTCGAGCAGCCAACAAACTATCGAATGATGTGGATATGTCATTGGTGGAAAAAGAATCCTATGAGTATTATAAGCGTGCATTAGAAACCGGTGAGCATATTGCATATTTGGTGTATGATAACGGGGCATTTGTCGGTGCAGGTGGTGTCAGTTTTTATCAGGTGATGCCGACATATCATAATCCGACTGGTAAAAAAGCGTATATTATGAATATGTATACGGCACCGGAATATCGAAGACAGGGAATTGCAATTCACACATTGGATTTGCTGGTAAAGGATGTAAGGAAACAGGGCGTATCACAGATTGCTTTAGAGACGACAGAGATGGGACGACCGTTATATGAAAAGTATGGATTTGTAAAAATTGAAGATGAAATGGAGCTGATCAAATGACAAGAGTGTATTTCGTGCGTCACGCACAGCCGGAACATGATTGGAAAGAAGACAGAACAAGACCTTTGACGGAAGAAGGCAAGATAGATTCTGCAATTGTACTAGAATTTTTGAAGGACAAGAAAATAGATGCGTTTTATTGTAGTCCATACAAACGCAACATGGATACCATTGCAGATGCGGCAGCTTTTTTCGGAAAAGAAATTATAAAAGATGAGAGATTAAGGGAGCGTGAAAAAGGTCCTGATGGCAACAACCACGGAATGTTCCAGAAACGTTGGGCTGACCATGATTATCATGAAGAGGGTGGAGAATCCATTGCTATGGTTCAAAATCGTAACATAGAGGCGCTAAACGAGATTTTATCAGATAATACGGATAAAGATATTGTTTTAGGAACCCATGGTACTGCCCTTAGTACTATATTGAATTTTTATGATAACAGTTTTGAATGTGAAGATTTTCTAAGAATTATCGACTGGATGCCATATATTATTGAACTGGATTTTGAAGGTGATAAGTTGGTTGGTAAGCATGAACATTGCTATGTGGAGAAGAAATTCAAGGGCAATCAGCGTGCGGATAAGAAGTAGTGAGGAATAGATGAATACACGATATTATATGGTCATTATCAAGGGTGAAATAAAGACATCCGAAATAATGTCATGTGGTTACAATAGAAATACCCAAAAATGGGATGTAAAATTCAATACTGGAAAAATATACTCTTATGCATATTTGAATGTGGAAAAATTGACTGAGCCAGAAGTTTTAAATCCTGATATGTATCGTATTAGCAGAGAAGGACGCGAGTTCTTTGATGTTAGTGCAATATATGTATTTAGAAGCGGAAGTGAGTCTTATTGGCACATTTGTTTTGGCAATGGGAGTGAAAGAGATTATCACCGCAGTGAGTTAAATATTGTGGAATCATGTCTTACTCATAGTCAGTCATCAAATGTATTTGAATATATAAAGCAAATTGCAGGTTTGAGTAATCTTAAGAATGAAGAGACTGGTGAAAAATTATTGTCTAAGAGGTTTGATAAGATTTCTTTTGTGGGTAGTGATGTAGCTTTAGCAAAGTATTTGAATCCATCATCATTGCAAGGAAAAAGAACAGGACGCGAATACATTCTGATTTTCCCATTTGGATGCAATAACAGTCAGTATAAGGCTGTAAAAAATGCCATGGAGAATCAGATTAGTGTTATACAGGGACCTCCAGGAACAGGGAAGACACAAACAATATTGAATATTATTGCCAATATATTAATGCAAGGGAAAACGGTACAGATAGTATCCAATAATAATTCGGCAACAGAAAATGTATATGAAAAATTATCTTCTTCAAAATACAATTTAGGTTTTATTGCTGCGACATTAGGAAGTTCTAAAAATAAGAAATTATTTGTTGAGCATCAGGATGCCGCTTATCCAGATTTTTCGTCATGGAAAACGCAAGAAGATCCAAGTGTTTTGCAAAAGGGAATAGCTGACCAATCCAGTCAGTTAAAAAGCGTTTTTGATAAGCAGGAAAAACTGGCGTGTTTAAGGCAGGAACTTTCACAGTTGGTTACAGAACAGGAATATTTCAATCAATATGTTAAAGAATCAGATGTTCATACAGATAGTATTAAGTTCAAGAAAAAGCTATCTTCAAAGCAATGGATGGTATTGTGGCAGGATTGCCAGTTGATTTCAGAAGAAAAAACGGCAATAGGATTTTGGTTTAAGATAAAAGCCTTATTTAAATATGGAGTAACCGATTGGGGCATTTATAAGCAGGATATTTCAAAGATAATTACAACCTTTCAGGCAATGTATTATCGTGCAAAGCAAGCGGAGTTGTCTGCAGAAATTGCAGATATTGAAAAGTATTTAAATGGTGTTAATAAAAATTTGCTTGAGGATTTATGCAATCAGTCAATGGTTGTCCTAAAAGACAAACTGGCAAGAAAGTATGAAGGTAACAGCAAGAGAAAAATGTTTAGTGAAGATAATCTGTGGAAGGAGCCATACGGTGTACTGGTTGAGTATCCGGTTATATTAAGTACAACATTTTCGTCAAGAAACAGTCTGAATTCAGATGTGGTGTATGATTACCTTATCATGGATGAGGCATCACAGGTAGATATTGCAACTGGTGCATTGGCATTGTCCTGTGCAAGGAATGTTGTTATTGTGGGTGATACCAAGCAGCTTCCTAATGTTGTTAAAGATGATACAAAGGTTAAAGCAAAAGTTATATTTGACAGCTTTCATATTAGTGAGGGATATCAGTATACAAATAGCTTTCTGCAATCCATTTTGGATGTTATGCCAAACGTAACACAAACATTGTTGCGGGAACATTATAGGTGTCACCCTAAAATAATAAATTTCTGTAACCAGAAATTCTATCGTGGTGAATTGATTATTATGACAACGGATAAGGGTGAAGAGGATGTTTTATCGGTAGTAAAAACGGTAGCGGGAAATCATGAGCGTAATCATTATAGCCAGCGCCAGATAGATGTTATTAAAAATGAGATTATACCCAAATATGTTTCAAATCCGGAAGAAACGGGAATTATTGCACCATACAAAAATCAGGTAGAAGCATTAAGCAAGGAGATAACAGATATTGATGCTTCCACAGTGCATAAGTTTCAGGGAAAGGAGAAAGAGAATATTATTATATCTACCGTGGATGATGAAATATCTGATTTTGCTGATGATCCATATTTAATTAATGTTGCTGTATCAAGAGCTAAAAAAAAATTGATGCTGGTTGTAACTGGAAATGAGCAATCAAAAGAGCGCAATATAACAGATTTGATTGATTATATTCAGTATAATAATTTTGAGGTTACTGAAAGCAAGATTTATTCGATTTTTGATTACCTTTACAAGCAGTATACTGAGGAAAGAAGGGTATATTTGCAGAAGCACAAAAAAGTATCAGAATATGATTCGGAAAATCTGATGTATTCATTGATAGAGGACATTATCTCCGCTAACAAGTATTCAAGCTTGGATGTTGTTTGTCATTTTCCGTTGAATATGTTGATTAAGAATCCAGAACTATTAAATGAGCAGGAATGTCAGTATGCAATGAATCCAGCAACACATTTAGATTTTCTGATTTATAACAGAATTGGTAAAAAACCTGTGTTGGCGATTGAGGTTGACGGATATGAATACCATAAAGAGGATACTGTTCAGGCTTCAAGAGATTTGTTGAAAAATCATATTATGGAGTTGTATGAAATTCCATTACTGAGATTTATGACTAATGGTAGTGGCGAAAGAGAAAAGATTGTAGAGATGCTAGATAAGTTTGTTTGATAGCGTGAAAAGAAAAAGGAGAAATTACCATGGCTGTATCATATAAACGATTATGGAAATTATTAGTGGATAAAGAAATGAGCAAATCTGATTTGCGTAAAAAGGCAGAAATTGCTCCTAACACAATGACAAAGCTTCGCCGTGATGAAGAGGTGAGTCTAACAATCCTTAGCAAAATCTGCAAAACTTTACATGCAGACTTTGGGGATATTGTGGAGTATGTGCCAGATGCAGAAATATGGGATTTGTATAATGAGAACAGAGAGCTTCTTGGAAAAGACCATATCAGAGGAGAACAGTTACCAATAGACGGATACCATCTGGTGGTGCATGTGTGGATTCGTAATTCTAAGGGACAGTACCTTATCTCGCAGCGTTCTGCAAACAGACCGACAAACCCTTTGATGTGGGAATGTGTAGGTGGTTCGGTTGTGAAGGGAGAAGATAGTTTACAGGGAGCAATTCGTGAGGCAAAGGAAGAGGTTGGCGTTGATTTAATGCCGGAAAATGGACAAGTGCTTTTTACAAAGACACGAAAAATCATTGAGGGAAAAATCTTTAATGATATTATGGATGTTTGGCTGTTTGAATATGAAGGAGAAGTCGATTTGGGAAATGCTACAACGGATGAAGTGGCACAGGTTGCTTGGATGAACAGGGAACAGATAAAAGAATTGTTTGATGCAAATATGTTTGTGGATACATTGGAATACTTCTTTACGGAAGTGGACAAGTAGTAAATAAAATAGGTGGTGTTTTAGTGACTAACTCAGAAAAACTATTAAGTTCTTTTTCGGAAGATTTCTTTTATAAAGAGCTTGTATATGCTGATTTGAAATTCGTTCCAGAAGGTGGGACAGAGATAGAATTAGCGGATTTAATTATAAATCTTGAAGATGTTATACTGGCAATTCAATTAAAGGAACGGAATGAAAGGGTTCTTTCTAAGCAAGCCTCAGAAACAAGAAACTTTGGTATATCAATATTTATATGAACAATATTAAAAATAGACATGTATGTTTTATATTATTTTCTGCAATCAAGTGAAATATTTTGGAATAGATGATACTTTCATTGCAATATATTACAATAAATAATATAATAGATACAATAAATATTAATTGAATGGATGTCATCAATATGGATAAAATAAATGAATTACGATTAGGATTAGAAACTGCATACATAGATGGTTCTGTTGCTTCTGACAGTTTTTATTGTCCTCAGTTTGTATCGAATAATTATAAATCTGGTAAGAAAGTTTTATCTTCGATTGAAGATGAGCTGTTAAGATGTGATAAGTTTCAGATCAGTGTTGCATTTATTACTATGAGCGGAATCACACCATTACTTCAGACATTTAAAGATTTGGAAAAGAAAAATATTCCAGGAGAAATTCTCACAACTAATTATTTGAATTTTAGTGAGCCTAAAGCGTTGGAGAAGCTTAATGGATTATCAAATATTACATTAAAAATGTATGACGTACAAGAGGCAGATGAAGGATTTCATACAAAAGGATATATTTTTAAAACAGATGAAGTATATCGTATTATCATTGGAAGTTCGAATATAACAAGTGCAGCACTTACCAGCAATCATGAGTGGAATACTAAGCTTGTATCAACGCAGCAAGGGAAGATAGCGAAGGAAATAGTTGATGAATTTAATAGATTATGGAATTCTAGTTATGCCTTAGATTTTAATGAATTTTATGGGGATTATAAAGAACAATATGAAATTATTAAACATCAGAGAGATATTGCGAGGATTGATAATGTTGTATCGCTTGAAAGATATAAGCTTAAGCCAAACAGCATGCAGATTGGATTTATTACAAATCTTAAGAAGATTTTAGAAGAAGAGGACAGGGCACTTCTTATATCGGCGACAGGAACAGGTAAGACTTATGCTTCTGCATTTGCAATGAGAGAGCTTGGATTTAAAAAAGTTTTATTTTTAGTTCATAGAGGACAGCTTGCAAGACAGACTAAGAAATCTTATGAGAAGGTGTTTGCAAAATCTGTTTCTATGGGTTTGGTTGGTGCAGGTTATCATGAATATGAAGCGGATTATGTATTTGCTACTGTTCAGACGTTAAATAGGGATGAACATTTGCTTCAATATGATAAAAATGCATTTGACTGTATTATTTTTGATGAAGCACATCATGTAACTGCTGATACATATCAGAAGATTATGAAACATTTTACGCCTAAGTTGTGGCTTGGAATGACAGCAACTCCTGATAAGCGGGATGATAATATTGCAGGTAGAAATGTTTATGAGTTGTTCAATTATAAGATTGCATATGAGATACGTTTACAACAGGCCATGGAAGAAAACTTGTTGTGCCCATTTCATTATTTTGGAATTACTGATTTGTCTGTAGTTGGAGATGTTAAAGAAAATCATGATTTTAGTATGCTTACAAGCGATGAACGTGTAAGGCATATAATCCAGCAGGTAAATTATTATGGATATAGTGGAGAAAAAGTTAAAGGTCTTATATTTTGTAGCAGTATCAAAGAAACACAGGAATTATCACATAAATTTAATAATATAGTTAATCCAGACACAGGAAAATATTTTCGTACGATAGCGTTGAATGGTGATGCAACGGAACAGGAAAGACAGAATGCATTTGAGAGACTTGCAATGGATGAGAATGAGGAAAATATTAATAAGAAGCCGTTAGACTATATATTTTCTGTAGAAATATTGAATGAAGGTGTTGACATTGTAGAGGTTAATCAGGTTATTATGCTTAGACCGACACAATCGCCGATAATATTTATACAGCAGTTGGGACGAGGACTTAGAAAGGCCGATGGAAAAGAGTATGTTGTTATTCTTGATTTTATTGGTAATTATAATAATAATTTCATGATTCCAATAGCACTGTCAGGGGATAGAACTTACAATAAAGATAATATACGTAGATACATAATGGAAGGTGGAAGGGTTATTCCAGGTGCATCTACAGTGCATTTTGATGAAATAAGTAAGAAAAGAATATTTGCATCTGTTGATAATGCTAATTTTAGTGATATTAAACTGATAAAAGAAAATTACACAAATCTTAAGAATAAATTAGGAAGAATACCACATTTACGGGATTTTGATGATTATGGAGAAATGGATGTTGCCCGTATTTTTGATAATAATAGTCTGGGTTCGTATTATAAGTTTTTAGTTAAATATGAGAAGGATTATAAGCTTCGTCTTTCACAGGAAGAAGAAAAGATAGTTGAATTTATTTCCAAGAAACTGGCAAATGGTAAGAGAATTCAAGAATTACAATTACTTAAGAGAATGCTTATGTATGCAAAAGGATTGTCCAAATGTGGATTATTTTTAAGCCTTTCACAGGATATGTTGACTTATGGTAAATCAATTAGCAAGGAACAGAAGGAAAATATTATAAATATTATGACTAATGAATTTCCGGCAGGATCTGGTAAGAAAACATATGCACAGTGTGTTTTTATAGAAAAGGAAGGCAATGATTATAAGCCAACAAAGACATTTCTTGAAATGCTATTAAATAAAGATTTTTATAATGTTATTAAAGAACTTGTTGATTTTGGAATAAGTAGATATGAGAGAGATTATAAACAAAGTTATGATGTAACAGATTTTGTTCTTTATCAAAAATATACATATGAGGATGTATGTCGTCTGCTTAATTGGGAACAGAATGAAGTTCCATTAAATATTGGCGGTTATAAATATGATAAGAAAACAAAGACATTTCCGGTATTTATTAATTATGATAAATCGGATGATATTAGTGACACAACAAAATATGAGGATCATTTTGAACCAGGATTTAGGGATCGATTGATAGCAATATCAAAATCGGGAAGAAGTCTGCAATCTGAGGATGTACAGAATTTTCTTAAGGCTAAAGAGAGAGGAATTAGAGTAGAACTTTTTGTGCGAAAGAATAAGGACGATAAGATTTCTAAGGAATTTTATTATCTTGGGCATATGACGGCTAGTGGAAATACTAAGGAATTTACAATGCCCAATACACAGAAAACAGCAGTTGAGATAGAGTGGATACTTGATGTTCCAGTACGTGAAGATATATATGAGTATATTGTAAATTCATAAATATTATGTATATGTCAAAAGTATAAAAAGTCGTGTGTGCTTGCAGAAAAAGACTTTTTTACTTGATTTATTGTATTAAATCACGATATTAAAAGAAAGAAGGAAAGTGAGATAATTAGTTTTATGATTGTCACACAAGAATTATATGAAAATAGTTAAAGTAGCTGCAGCAGTAATAAAAGAAGTTAATGATAATGGGGAGCCAATTATATTCGCAACGCAGCGCGGGTATGGAGAATTCAAGGATGGCTGGGAATTTCCGGGAGGAAAAATAGAGGCAGGAGAGACACCACAGGAAGCATTAAAACGAGAAATTATGGAAGAATTAGATACAAAAGTTAAAATTGGAAATTTAATAGATACAATTGAATATGATTATCCCAATTTTCACCTTTTGATGGATTGTTTTTGGTGTGAGATAGTAAGCGGAGAATTGAAGTTAAAGGAACATGAAAATGCAAAATGGCTGACTAAGGAGCATCTTGATGAGGTTGAATGGCTGCCGGCAGATGTTATTTTGATTGATAAGATAAGAATGGATATGTAGGAGAATTTATACGGAAAATTTGATAAGAATGATATTAAAATATATTTTGGATTTAATATCCAGTAAAGAGGAGGAGAATATGATACCAGTAATTAGTAAAAGAGAAACAGGATGGAATATCCGAATACTTATGGATAAATACAATCTAACAGTAAAGGATGTACAGGAATATCTTGGATTAGGAAGTCAGCAGAGTATATATCATTGGCTTAACGGAATAAGCATGCCGACTATAGATAATCTTTATGCGTTAAGTAGTTTGTTTGGCGTTTCAATGGATGATATTGTGCGTGGAAATAAATCTGATATAAAAGATTACAGTTATAGAAGACTTTTTAGATATTATAATATTTTAAAGAAATATGTTGCATAATATTTTTATACTACAAGTTCAATGACAAATGTATCAGTATATCTTAATATATTATATATAAATTATATATTTAGGAGGCTGATATTTATGAATGAAGGGATTTTGATAGCATATGATGATACATACTATAGTATAGGAGATACGTTAGTCATACAGAAAAGATTGACTGATATTTTAAAACAGTGTGGTATGCGATACTTTACTGGACGTAGTTTGTATAAGCCAGAGGATCCAGATAGAAGGGATGATATCATGTATGATGCAATGAAACTACTGTCTCAATGTGAATGGATTGATAATAAAAATGTAGGTATATTTGTGATTGATGACATAATAAGTATTTCATTTAGCGATATTGACTGTTCTGGAATGGTAGAACCTAAATCCGAAAAATATAAGTATTATGAGGATTATTTCAAGAAAACAGGCAGGATGGCTCATAATATATTAATAGATGAGAACAATAAGATTGTAGATGGATATGTATCATTGCTTATTGCAGATAAACACAAGGATAATATGAAAAAGTGGCAGAATCCAGAGATATATAAAGTAAATGCATTGGTTCCTCATGCAAAGGTTGTTATTGGACGCCATGTTGATATGTCAGGAACTGATATAATAATAAAAGGACCACAGTATTTTGCATGGATATATAATAAAAAAGAACCTGTTGTGCCTGGAGATGTATTGAAAGTTAATACGAGAAAAGGAGAGGCATATATGGTAGTAGAGAAGATTAAATATATAGCGGGAAAGAAAAAGTGTGCAGAATATAAAAAAGTTATTGAGCATATGGGAATGAGAATAGAGATATAATTATTTTAATAATCCAAAATTCACCAAAATCAACTTATGTTTTAACAACATCATATATATACTAAATTTATATTGATATTAAAAGAAGTAATTGATAGTGTCAAATGACAAAAACACTTTAGAATAGTGAAGGGGATAGTGTATGTATGTTTCAGATAAGTTAACAAAACCATTAACAGAAGCAAAGTATTTGAATGCGGATAATGTCAGCAGATATCGCTGCATTATGCGCATTTTTTTGCGACATATAATTTAATCAGTTTTTAAACGATATTTATTGTGAAAAAAAGTTGCATAAAAAATAATGGATGATATAATAATTATAAGTAAAGATGAAAAGTGACTTGGAGGAATGAGCCATGATTATAGAGGTAAGAGCAAAAAACTGTTATGCATTTGAGGATGACATTACATTTTCGATGAAAGCAGATATGCGAAATAAAAAATTTGGAGCAAATGTTCATAAAGAGAATAACTTTAATGTGCTTAAAACAGTAGGAATATATGGACCAAACAATGCTGGAAAAACATGTCTAATCAAGTGTATTAGGGCAATAAGAAATGTACTTTTAAATAAGAAAAATGGTCTGATGTCTAATATATTTACTGAGAGTGATGTATGTGAGTTGGGCGTTACGTTTATGGCATCTGGAAGAAAGTTCTCGTATGATTTTAAGTATGATGCAGAAAAAGAAGAATATATATATGAATCATTTTCTGAGATATTCAAAGATCAATATAACAATGAAAAAGAAGTTTGCTGGTTGAAAAAGGATACCATTAGTGAAATATATGAATGCATTGATGAATCTGTGCAGACTATGATTCCGGTAGTATCTAAGAATAATTTGCTATGCTATGTAGTAGATACAAGTAAATTTGAACATGTCAACGAGATGAAGCAGATTCTTGTCGGATTTGCAGAAAAAATTGATATCATCAATATGAATAACATACCTATGCAACACACAATTGAACTCATGAAAAATAAGAATCAGTTACAGCAAAAGGTTGTTGAGTTTATAAAAAATGCAGATCTGTATATGGATAACTTTGAATATGTGGATATGGATAAGATACAACTGAAAACTGGTGAAGGTGATGAAAAGCCAGATGAGAAAGTGCTTGATATTCCGGAAAATATTATGGATCAGATTAGGTTAGTTTCCACATATAAAGGCGTTCATGTACCAAGTATGATGTTTGATTCCACAGGAACAAAGAAGATTGCAGCTATTGCCAGTTATGTGATTGAGGCGCTTGAACAGGGCAGAATTTTAGTTGTAGATGAGTTAGATAGCAGTATTCATTTTAAGCTTACCAGGGCGATTGTTGCGATGTTTAATAATGAATTAAATACAAGTGCACAGATGATATTTACAGTTCATGATATAAATCTTATGGATTGCAAGAGAATGTTCCGGAAGGAGCAGATTTGGTTTGTGCATAAAGATGAGGAAGGTGTATATGTATATTCACTTGCTGATTTTACTGCACAGCAGGGGGTGAGGGATACGACGGATGTTATGGAAAAATATAGAAAAGGTGCACTTGGTGCTTTACCTGATCCTGAATTGATTAACTCTTTGCTTAGTATTAAAGGTGATGTAAAGAATACTTGAGACAGCAAAGAAGGAACTTAAGATAAAGGCTGAGCGTTGCAATAATAACTGGTACTGGAATTTGAAAGCATAAAAATTAACATCGCAACATTGCAAAGTGTCAGGTTTTGCAATCTTGAAAGATAACAAGTAAAAAAGCACTTGCAGGAGTTGCAAAGCATAACTTGCGTAAATATAAATCCGCAGATTACAGCTTAGATAATATCAGGCTGATTTATGGAACAACGGATTTGTTTCAGGATGTTAAGCGGGTATATCACAGAGAATTTGATGATGCGGTAAAGGAATATAACAGCAGGCAGAAAAGAGAAGACAGAAAGATAAAGGACTACTTTGAACATGTTGCAGGTCTTAATCAGGATATGGCGGTAGAGATTATTTTTCAATGCGGGGACAAGAAATATTGGGACGAGCATTGGAAAAACAAAAATTATATGTCTGAGGTATTTGATTATATTCTTGAATGCCTGCAAAAGCTACTGCCGGAGTTCAAGATTGCAAATGCGGTTATACACTTTGATGAAGCCAACCCGCATATGCAAGTGGTAGGCATTCCGGTATGGGAAGGAGCAAAGCGTGGCTTATCTAAGAAAGTATCAAAAAGAAATGTATTTACACCACAAACATTATCTGTGATTCTTCAAGATAAATTGAGAGCGGAGGCAAGTTATGGATTTGAATGTTATTTCAAGGAACAGCTGGCAGAGAAGAAAAAAGGTCGCAACCATGACTTGTCTGTGACGGAATATAAGGTAGCACAGGAGAGTAGGAAACTTGCGGATATAAAGCAGCGGAACAATGAAGAGCAGGAGAAAAACACTAAACTGAGCAGCAATAACGCAAGCATATCATATCAGATTGCTACACAGGAACAACGCCATAGCAGAAATCTAGATGTTATAGCTGCTGATGAAGACAGGCTGGAGACAGTCAGGAGTAGTATTAATGTAGCAGAAACGGAATATGCAAAATATGAAGATATGATTACGGATAAAAAGAATAATCTGGAACTTCTTTCTTCTAAAGAAAGTGAACTGATAGAGAAAACGAAAATTGCGGAGAGTGTATATGATCTGTTCCGCCAGGGTGGAACTGATGATGTCAGGGATAAGCTTATTGATGTGATGTATGAGAACCAGAAGCTTAAAGAGGAAAATATAACTTTGAAAAAGCTGTTGGAGAAGGCGTATGGGTTTATGAAACAGTTTGTAATTGATGGGGTTAATTTGTTAGAAAGATATTGGGAGAGTGTGGGGAAAGTGATTGGAAAGATAAGGTGATCTTTAATATAATATGATACAAATTAAGAGAACTCATAATTAATTAAGAAAAGAGCTTGCTGAATTATTAAAAGAATGATAAAATAAATATTGAACACGAATATATGTTCTGGAGGGCAAAATGAAAATAAGCTACAAAAAGCTCTGGAAATTATTAATTGATAGAGAAATGATGAAAAAAGAGTTAGCAGAACAGGCTGGCATAAGTACAGCCTCTATTGCTAAACTTGGAAAAAATGAAAATGTAAATACAGAAATTTTATTGAAGATATGTACTGCTTTAAAGTGTGATGTATCGGATATTATGGAAGTTGTTCCAGATAAAGAGTAAAGGATTGGTGTTTCATGTTAGAGAAGATTATTGAGAACACAAGTGAATATATAGATTCTATGCCAAAAATGGAACGGAAAAAATATGGACAATTTTTCACAAGTATTGAAACGGCAAGGTATATGGCTGAATTATTTGAGATTCCAGAGGATCAAGATAAAATAAGTATTTTGGATGCCGGAGCAGGCTCAGGAATATTGTCATGTGCTATGATTGAAAGGTTAGAAGATATAGATACTGTTAAAAATATAGAAGTATTATGTTATGAGACAGATATAAATGTTATACCATTATTACAGAAGAATCTGAATATTGCAAAGGAATTCTCAAGTAAAGAAGTTGATTTTGTAATAAAAGAGGATAATTATATTTTGAGTCAGTATCTTGATTTCAATCATATGATAGGAGGTAATTTCAATCCGCCCAAATATGATGTTGTTATAGGTAATCCTCCATACATGAAAATTCCCAAAGACGCTCCTGAAGCAACAGCAATGCCAGAGATATGTTATGGAGCACCTAATATGTATTTTATATTTGCAGCAATGGGACTGTTTAATTTAAAAGAAAATGGTGAGATGGTATACATTATTCCAAGATCGTGGACTTCAGGGGCATATTTTAAGAGATTTAGAGACTATTTTTTGACAGAAGGAAAATTGTTTCATATTCATCTTTTTGGAAGTAGAAATAAAGTATTTGATAAGGAAAATGTGTTACAGGAAACCATTATAATTAAGGTGAAGAAAACGAAAGATACGCCTGAAAGTGTAACGATTTCGTCTACGAATACAAATAAGGACTTTGATAATTGTAGAGAGATTAAAGTTCCATATGAGTTAATCGTGTCAGGAGAAGATAAATATGTTTATCTGGTAACAAGTGAGAAAGAGGTTGAGGTTTTAAGAAAATTAAATAAATACAACAAGACGCTTCCTGATTTGGGATTGCGAATGAAAACCGGATTAACAGTTGACTTCCGAAATAGAGATATTTTAAGAGATGAGGAAGAAGAAGGAACCATACCATTATTTTATTCACAGCATATAAAACAGGGACAGATAAAGTTCCCAATACAGAAGGAGCATGAATATATCTTAACAGACCAAAAAGGGCTGATGCAGGAAAATAAGAACTACCTTTTTGTTAAGAGATTTACTGCAAAGGAGGAACCTAGAAGACTACAATGTGGGGTTTATCTATCTAGAAAATTTCCACAGTATAAAAAAATCAGTACGCAGAATAAAATTAACTTTATTGATGGTGTATTGACAGAAATGTCTGAATGCTTGGTGTATGGCTTGTATGTATTGTTTAATTCAACAATATATGATGAATATTACAGGATACTTAATGGCTCAACACAGGTTAATTCTACAGAGATAAACAATATGCCGGTACCTGAGCTTGAAACGATTCAGGAAATGGGAAGAAAACTGATAAAGACTAGAGATTTTTCAGAGAAAGGCTGTGACTTGATTTTGGAGGGATATTATGGATAAGATTTCAGAAACAAGAGAATTTTTAAAGAATATAGGTATGCCTAAACAGCAACAGGCAGATATATGCTGTTATGTTATTTTGGCGATGGCAGGGATAAAGCCAGAAATGCCATGGAATGAAGCCACAAATGAGTGGATTCGTATCCATGATATAATTCAGTTTGCTAATACTTATTATGGGACTTCTTACGCTGAAAACAGCCGGGAAACATTTAGAAAACAGGCACTTCACAGATTTCGCACAGCTGCACTTGTTGAAGATAATGGAAAAGCAACAAATAGTCCTAATTACAGATATAGACTTACAGATGAGACTTTGCAGCTTATTAGAAATTTGGATACCAATGAATGGAATAAGCACCTAAAGTTATTCTTAACTTATCATGAAAAATTAGTTGATATATATGCTTCAAAGAAGAAAATGACAATGATGCCTGTAAAAATTAATGGAGACGATTTTAGCTTTTCAGCTGGCAAGCATAATGAACTGCAAAAGGCAATTATTGAAGATTTTGCACCAAGATTTGCTCCTAACGCAGAATGTTTATATGTTGGAGATACAATAGAGAAAGACCTTGTGAAGAATGTTGAAAAACTTTTAGAACTTGGTTTTGAAATTACATTGCACGACAAAATGCCAGATGTTGTGTTATATCGAGAGGATAAGAATTGGATATATTTTGTTGAGTCTGTTACATCAGTTGGTCCGATGGATCCTAAAAGAATACTGGAGATAGAGGAGCTTACAAAGAATGTAAGTGCAGGCAAGATATATGTTACGGCATTCTTAGATTTTAAAACATATAAGAAGTTTGCAGAAGAACTAGCATGGGAAACCGAAGTGTGGATTGCTGAAATGCCAGAGCATATGATTCATCTTAATGGAGATAGGTTTATGGGACCGAGATAGATACAAATGTTATATTTTGTTATTAAAGTATAGGAGAAGTTAAATGGTAATACAAGTTGGTAATAAGAGTATATGTTTAAATAGATTTATTGAAGATATTTTATATCATGAGGGGTTTCAAATATCTAACACAGTTAAAGATAATTGGGTTGTAGCAACAAAAAAGATATATGGGTTACCCAATGCATCATATATAGTACAAGGTAAATATCCCACCAGAGTGATAACTAAAAAGCAATATAATGGCTGAATGGAAATATATATGAATAATGGATGGCAGGTTAATATACATATTGACTTATCAAATTCAAATTATATAACAGATGCAAGATTAGTGGGGGTTCCTACTATATAAATAAGAATTATAATGTTAATAGCATTTCGTTGGAAATATAAAAATTTGTAACATATTAATTGGTAATTCAAGGAGAAAAGATGGCATTCAGTGAAGAAATTAAAATTAAGGCAATGGTTGCATGTGGAAGATGTTGCTGTATATGTCACAAATTTTGCGGAAACAATATGGAAGTTCATCATATTAAGGCTCGATCAGATGGAGGACAAGATACTTATGACAATGCAATTCCATTGTGCTTTGATTGCCACGCAGAAGTTAGACAGTATGATCCAAGACATCCTAAGGGAACAAAATTTACTGAAAAAGAACTGCATAATCATAGGGACAATTGGTATGATAAGGTAAAACAAGGAATAGATAAGGAAAAAAATAAAAACGAAAAAGTAGAGCCGGTTAGAATATATCATCAAAAAGACTATCAAAAGATTATGTTACATAAAATAGATGAAGGAAGACAATTGATATCATATATAGATGGGATTTGTGGATTTAGCTATGATGAAGAAACTCAGACATTAGAAGATGTAAAATTAGTAGCGGAGTTTGTACAATATATAAAAGAAATAATAGATTTTGACGATTTAATAGCTGATCCATATGATAGAATTATGGCAGGATTTAATCTAACTCAAAGTATAAAGGAACTTGATGAAGCTGGTTTTTGGGTTTTTGTAGGAAGAGAAAATCAAAAAATTGTAGGGGGATTAGGGAATCCTACAGCTTTTCCTGTTCTTATTATGCGGATTGTGCGGAAGGATAACAAGCAAATAGTGAGGGTTGATATGTGATTTTTATTCATCATGTTAAACTAATGTTTTAGTATGATTTATATTTTGTTAAAGGAGATTGTGTATGGAATATTATATTTTAAAACTATATCAAAAAGAAAAAAAAGAGTGTTCAGATTTGGAACAAGGATTTAGCAGATTTGGTACAAAAAAGAAATATATTGTTATTTGTTTAATAATTATGATGATATCAATGATTGAGATTATAGTAACAATATTATTGTATCCAAAACGATTATACTATTTGGAAGGTACAGTTTTACTGATGATTGCTGGAAGTATACTGACATTAATAAATAATAAAGATCAAAAGGATAATGTGAGTAAATATGCGAATTCTCATAAGAAAAAAATAGAAATTTTAAATAATGTATTAAAGAATAAATTTGGCATAGAAGGAAAAGATAAAATACAAGAATTGATTGATATTTATCAAGATTATGTAAACAAAGAAGTTGAAAAAGAGAAGAAATATAATCGTGTCATAGTAGCTATTTGTTCTGCACTTGCAGGTGTGCTTACAATTTCATTTGAAAACATGGAACAAATAGGGATAAGTTTTAATAGTTGGATATATTTAGCAGTTCTATTGATTTCATTTGCAGCACTAGCGACATTGATAATTTATTCAAATACCTTCCTGGATACATTGAAAGTAAAATATGAGATGCTAATAAAGGATTTGAAAGAATTATTGTTAATAAAATATTAGTATAATTTCAATGTACATATAAGCAAATTATCAATATAAATGTAGTGTATTAGAAACATAGAATTTATAAATAATAGGTCAGTATCATTAGAATATAGAAGATGTTTTATGATACCCATATGATACCTAAATTTTTGAAAACATAAAATAATTGTGATAAAAGGTGGAATAATCGCCATTAAAAGCTCTAGAAATCAAGCCTTCACAGGGATAATAAGTTTATCTGCGGGGAGTTTGAATAACGGACTAAAATGCCGAAGCCTGTATTCATGCAGGTTTCTGGCATTTGTTTTATCAAATGGCTCTGGCTTGGCTCTATTTGTTGGGAGAGTAATGGAGTTATCAGTTTTGAAAAGGTAAATAAAAAAGGAAGAAGGTACATGTTATGTTGCCAACAAGAGAAGAAGCACAGAAGTTAATTCGTGATGGTTTATTATCTAATCCGGGACCTTGGGGAAAACATTGTTTAACAGCAGCACACTGTGCAGAAAAAATAGCAAGTGCATGTGGTGATATGGATGTTGAGAAAGCATATATATTAGGTTTACTACATGATATAGGAAGAAAATTTGGTGTAAGACATCTTGGACATGTTTATGATGGATACGTATATATGAAATCATTGGGATATGATGAAGTAGCAAAGATATGTTTAACCCATTCTTTTAATAATCATACGATAGATGAATACATCGGAAAATTTGATGTTACAGATGAAGAATTGATAATTATAAAAACTGAATTAGCAAAGACCATATATGATGAATATGACCGGTTAATTCAATTGTGCGATTGTTTGGCAGGAGCAGAAGGAGTTCTTGATATAGAAAATAGGATGAATGACGTAAAGAAAAGGTATGGCTTTTATCCGCAGGACAAGTGGAATTCCAATATGAAATTGAAGCAATACTTTGAGGGGAAAATGAATAAAGACATTTACCTTATATGTGAGAAAGATAGATTTGTACCAGGAGATTTATGATCTTATAAATATATTTTTGCTACAGGTTTTATGAACAGGTTTGAGGTGATTAAGTGGATATTTTATTTAAAAATGATGATTTTGTATTTTCATACAGAGTTGGCGGTATATTGAAACATAATGGTAAAATTTTGTTACAGCGTCCGAAGAATGATGATTATGCAATTATTGGCGGACACGTTGCGGCTATGGAGACAAGCATGGAAACTCTTAAACGGGAATTTGAAGAAGAGCTTCATGCTAAGATAGATGTAGATAATCTGTTGGCAATCGGAGAAATTTATTTTCCGTGGGGAAAAAGACCCTGTCATCAGATATGCTTATATTATAATGTGCATCTGGTGGATGATAATATTCCATTAGATGGTGTGTTTCATGGATATGATGAGCTGGATAATGAAAGAATTAATCTGGATTTCTGTTGGGTTCCACTAGAAGATTTAAAGAAGGGTGCTAAGGTATATCCTTTGGAGTTGATACCATATATTCTTGAGCCAGTGAAAGAAATTGTACATTTTGTTTCAAAGCAGATTTGATTTATGCGAGAATGGAAAAGCGGTTGTTAGAAGTTGAATTTTTTAACTCAGTCGATAGAACATTAGGAAGTTATCATCCCGAATATAAGGATATGTATTATCCAATTAATTATGGTTACATTGAAGGGGTTATGGCACTAGAGAAAGAAGAACAGGAGAATAACGTATGAGTAAATTAATCATTCTCAGAGGAAATTCTGGAAGTGGGAAAACAACTGTGGCTAAAGCGTTACAGGAAAAGCTTGGATATAATACAATGCGTATATCACAGGATGAAGTCCGAAGGAATATGTTATGGGTTAAAGATGGCAAAGATACAAAGGCATTACCTCTTATGGCGGAACTATTGAAATATGGAAAGGTTCATAGCGAGCTTACGATTTTAGAAGGAATTATGTATGAGGAGTGGTATAGTCCGTTATTTAAACTGGCAAACGAATTATATGAATCCAATATATACGCATATTATTTTGACATACCATTTGAAGAGACATTACGACGTCATAGTATGAGAAATAAAAGTCAGGAATTTGGTGAAGAAGCTATGCGCGGCTGGTGGAGAGAAAAAGATTTTTCTTCTGTTCTTGATGAACAGGTCATTACTTGTGAAATGCAGGCCGATGATATTGTTGAAAGAATATATCAGGATTTATTTAAAAGCCTGCAACAGCGATGATAATACTACGTGATTATGAGAGAAAAGGTAAATAAGTTTAATAACTATTATGTATTATAGTTATATGTATTATAGTTATATGTATTATAGTTAGAAGATGTGACCTTTGTATGTATAGAAATATAGGGGTACTGCACTATTAGATTAGTACAGTACCCCTATATTATGATGATACATATCTGTTTAATCAATAACAAAGTTATTAACATTCTTACGAAGCTCAGCAGCAGAGGCTTCTGCGGTTTTAGCTCCATTCATAACAGCTTCTGAGCCTTTTACAATTACAATTGTCTTCTGGGCGATGTTGGTTGTTCCAGTTGCACTGTCATTAGAAGCGGAAGTAATTCCATCTATTGCCTGAGTGATATTGCTTATAGATGCAACAAGCTCTTCTGATGTTGCACTGAAATCAGATACAAGCTCGTTGATGTTGGAAGCATCCATATTATAGTCATCAGCCATCTTCTCAAATCCGTTAAGACATTCAACAATATCAGTATCAACGAAATCAAGCAGGCGGTTAGAATCGCTGGTCAGGTTGCCTACAGCTTTGTTTACATTTTCGGTAACAGCCTGAATGTTGGCAACAGCATCTTTAGATTGTTCAGCTAATACACGGATTTCCTCGGCAACAACTGCAAAGCCTTTACCGGCTTCACCAGCTCTTGCAGCTTCAATAGAAGCGTTAAGGGCAAGCAGATTAGTCTGTGCAGTAATATTAAGGATAGAGTCGGCAAGTACACCAATCTGGTCAACTACCTTGGCATCTTCAAGAGCCTGCTCAAGATTTACTCTGATATCGGACATTATCTGTTTAATCTTCTGACGGTTTTCTACAGTATCATCCTTAGTCTTTACAGCACGTTTATGGATGTCCTGGGATTCGGTTGCACCATCCTGTGCCCTTATGGCAATTTCCCTTGCAGCCTCTTCAATCTGCTGTGTCATTCCATTAATCTGTTCAGCAGAGGCGGCAGTTTCTTGTGAACTTGCAGCAAGCTCCTCTGTTGTTGCTGATACGTCTTCAATTTCTGCGTTAAGATTGTATACATTAGTATCAATTGTTTCTACAACCTTATCAATATTGGCAGCCTCGCTTTTTACCTGAGCTAACAGGCTTCGTACAGATTCGCGCATGGTTTCAAGTGCATTGGCTAGCTGTCCGAAATCATCCTTACGCTTAAGCATAGGCTGTTGCATTTTTGTGGCAAAATTACCACCGGCAATGACTTCGAATTGTTCTTTTATCTTTCTTAATGATTTAGTAATATCAATTGCGATGAGGGCAACGAGTATAGCAACAACAATAAGCATGCATACGCTGCATATAATAAGTGAAAAAGCTTTGCTTGAAGCATAGCTTGTGAATTCATCATCCTGCTGTGCAATAGCAGTGTCTATGTAATCAGTATAGTTGCCAGTACCAACAACCCAGTCAAAGGGCTTGAAGTATTCGCTGTAAGAACGCTTTGGTGAAGACTCAGTTTCTCCCTCTTTAGGAAATACATAGTCTGTGTAACCACCACCATCCTGGACTGCAACACGGATTATTTCCTTGACCATCTGGTAGCCATCAGCATCTTTGGTGTTCATACGGTTAGTACCCTCAGTTGAACTTCCAAGCAGAACAACATTTTTACCATCTGACTGGTCAACCCAGAAATATCCACCATTGCCGTAGCGCATCTGACGTATTTCATCAGCAGCTATCTTCTTAGCTTCATCAAGGCTATATCTGCCTGCTTTATATTCATTATTGATTTCAGATAACAGAGAGATGACGACACCTACCTGTTCTTTAATAGAATCATCATAGTTCTGTCTTGATGATGTGTCCATAGTTTCAAGTGCCTTGTCTTTTAATTGGTTCATATTCTTAATAGAAATAAAACTTTCAAAAGTTACAAGGATAATTACTAAAGCCAGAATTATAGTAAGCTTTGTGCGAACTTTAATGTTCTTCATTAATATCACTCTCCTTAAATTAGATTAATTTGTGTAAAATTATATATTTTTCACGCATCTTTATCTTATAATTATAATGTTGTAAAAGAATTGTGTCAATAAAAGCTGCTGTAAATATTAAAAAAATATTAAATTTCTATATATTTATATAGATATATAATTATAAAGTTTATGATATTATTAATATATAAAAATATATACCATACTGAGTGAATATATAATATACATCAGAGTGATTATTAAAAAATCAAATATTCCTTTTGTTCACAAACATCACAAGAGTATAATATTAACTAATATTGTTAATGTACATATCAGTATCAGTTTATAGAATAGAACAATATGCAGGCATTATAGTTGGTTTCTTTGACATCAACATAATATACTCTAAGCAAAGAATGTAATATTAAGATGATAAGAGAAGAGGCAGACAATTGCTGCTTTAAAGACATTCAGACCATAATAAATGTTACAGTAAAGATACAGTAGAAATGTAGTCAAATTAAAAATACATTAAAAATACAAAAAAATAATTAATTTTTTTATTGACAAATTAAAATTAAGAGATTATCTTATTACTTAATTCAATAGTCAAATGCGAAGAACAGGAAATGATTTATTTATATCACCGCCTACAGAGAGCCGTTGGTTGATGAGAAACGGTAGCAAGGAATAGATAAGCCCTCACCTGCAAGCAGTTCTGGTGAAAGATATTAATTTAGTAGTCAGAATCGGTACCCATCGTTAACAGGGCATGCCATTAAATGTGGTAGTAGAGAGGTCGGATTTATCCGGCAAGCAAAGTGGTAACGCGGAAGTAATGTAATTTACCTTCGTCTTTGCACAGTATCGTTAAGATATGTGCAGAGACGAAGGTTTTTTGCATTATGGAATTAGTTATTTTCAATTTCTGATTTTCTGCGTTCATTGTATTTGGCTAGTGAAATAGGCTGGGAATATTTATCTTGCTCAGCTAATATTTTATATAGGAGAGTGACATTATGAACACTTTAGTAATCGTTTTAATCGCGGCTGTTATATTATTTGGTGCCTATATGGTATATGGCCGTTGGTTAGCAAACAAGTGGGGTGTAGACCCTAAGGCAGAAACACCTGCCGTAAAGTACAATGATGGAAAAGATTTTGTTCCAACCAATGGATGGACTGTATTTAGTCATCAGTTCTCATCAATCGCTGGTGCAGGCCCTGTAACAGGTGCTATTCAGGCAGCAGCATTTGGATGGTTACCAGTATTACTCTGGATTCTTATCGGTGGTGTATTCTTTGGTGCTGTAACAGACTTCGGTGCTTTATATGCTTCAGTTAAGAACGAAGGTAAGTCAATGGGTATGATCATTGAGAAGTATATTGGTAAGTTTGGACGTAAGATTTTCTTACTTTTCTGCTGGTTATTTACACTTATCGTTATTGCAGCATTTGCTGATATGGTTGCAGGTACATTTAATGCATATACAGTAGTTGATGGAGCATCACAGTTAGCACCAGCAGCTTCAACTAATGGTTCTGCTGGTACTGTATCAATTATGTTTATGGTGTTCGCAGTAGTATTTGGTCTTATCCAGAAGAAGTTTAATCTTTCAGGCTGGAAAGAAGCAGTAGTTGGTATTGCATTTATTGTAGCTTCATTTGTAATTGGTAACTTCTGTCCAATCATCTTAGGTAAGAATGCATGGAGCTATATCACATTCGTATATATCTTCTTTGCAGCAGTTATGCCAATGTGGCTTATGAAGCAGCCAAGAGATTATATGACAACATTTATGTTTATCGCTATGATAGTTGGAGCAGCACTTGGTCTTGTAGTTGCCCATCCATCTATGAACCTTCCTGTATACACAGGATTTAACAATGCAAAGCTTGGAACAATGTTCCCTATCCTTTTCGTAACAGTTGCATGTGGTGCTGTTTCAGGTTTCCACAGCCTTGTTTCATCTGGTACATCTTCTAAGACAGTAGAGAATGAGAAGGATATGCTTAAGGTTGGTTATGGTGCTATGGTACTTGAAAGCTTACTTGCAGTTCTTGCTCTTTGTGTAGCAGGTGCAGCCGCAGCCGCTGATGGTACAGCAGCAACAGGTACTCCATTCCAGATATTCAGCCGTGGTGTAGCAGGTTTCTTTGAAATGTTTGGTGTTCCAGTACATTTCGCAACAGTATTTATGACAATGTGTGTATCAGCACTTGCCCTTACATCACTTGATGCAGTTGCACGTATCGGACGTATGAGCTTTCAGGAGCTTTTCAGCGTAGATGATATGGAACATGCAGAAGGCTGGAGAAAGTTACTTTGCAATACATATTTCTCAACAATCGTAACACTTCTTTGTGGTTTCGTACTTACAAAGATTGGATATGCAAACATCTGGCCATTATTCGGTTCAGCTAACCAGTTATTAAGTGCACTTGTTCTTATAACACTCTGCGTATTCTTAAAGGTTACAGGACGCAGCAACAAGATGCTCTTCCCACCTCTTATAATTATGCTTTGTGTAACATTTACAGCACTTGTACAGAGACTTATAGCTATGGTTAAGGCTATCCAGAATGCAGCAGCAGTTACAATCCCAGCAGGTACTACTACATGGGGTAAGGTGTTCATAGCAAATGGACTTCAGCTTATAATAGCAATTCTTCTTATCGTACTTGGTCTTATCATTGTAGTTAACTCAGCTAAGAGCTATGCAAAGAGTGAGAAGAACTCAGAGAAGGCAGCTTAAGCAGGTTGATGTATTATAATGTAAATGCGTTGGAATATTGGAAATTTTAATTTCTGATTAATATATTACAATATATAAAAGTTAGTATAAAACAGCTGGTATCTTATACAGGATGTGGCAGTTTACAAAGTCAGATTAAAGCTTTGACAATGTAGATAGTTACATTTATAAGATATCAGCTGTTTTTAATTTACTCAAATTTGTAAATCTTACATAGAGCCACCCGGAAAATGGGATGTGCAGCTTCTGATACCAGAATCAGAACTCCGCTTTATCTGTGTCGGGGTGATTCCATAATGCTTCTTGAGAAGAGCACTAAGGTAGCTGGCATTGGATATTCCAACTTTGGCGGCAACCTCACTTATGGAAAGGTTACCGATTTCTAAAAGGATTTTTGCGTGTTGTAATCGAACCTCTGTTATATATGTAGTATATGAGGAGCCGGTTACATCTTTGAATAGTCTTGAAAAATGTGATGGAGAAAGACAGGCGAAGCTTGCTGCATCCTGAAGGTCAGCACCATATTCAAGATTATTTTCTACATATATCATAGCCTTCTGGATTCTGTCATCAAATTTTTTAAGGTATAGAGTTTTGTTATCTGATTCATTAGGAATGTGATGCTCATATACATAGAAGAAAAGTTTATAAAACATTCCCCGAAGAAGTAGTTGTGAATAGTCAGAATTCCGTTCGTATTCGGATAACATTTCATCACACATTTTTCGTATTTCATTCTGTGAAGCTTTAGTAAAGTGAAGATAATTGCGACATAACATATCTAATTGGGCAGAACCTATTATTTCGATAATTGGCTCGAATACCTCTGTACGGACTTTTATAACAAACCGGTCATAGGGAACATCGGAAATAGGACAGTTTCTGTGATAAACCTCAGGTTTGGCGATACCGAAATCTCCGGCGTGACATACACGTATATTGTCGGTTGCAATCCATCTTCGGTCACCTGATACCATATATCCAATGGTGTAGTGGTCATGTGCCGCCTGCATAGCTGGCATAGCGTAGCTTGCTTCTTTTATTTTATGGTCTATATAAATATTTTCTCCAGGCTTAAGTGGTAATGGCATACTGTTCTCCTTTTTTTGATATAGCATAATTTTATAAAAAATAACATATAAAAGCAATTATATTTAATGAAAATAATAAAATTATGTGCAATAATTAATGTTGTAAAAGAAAGCTGGGTTATGAAAAGATGGGAGAATAACATATATGAATCAGAAGTTTAACCTGAAAGGAAATAATTTTATAAAGAATATGCTAAGGTACTCATATCTGATAATTGTATCTTTACTTCTTAATGCGGCGGTGAATGGGATAATTGTCAGTGCTAACAGGATAATAAGTGTGAATATTGACCATATGCTGGCTGGTGAAGCTGTTGATATAAGTACTGTTATTATAAAGTTTATATATCTGACATTATCGGGCTTTGTACTTTCATTTGCAGGAAGCAGGCTTTCGCTTAAATATGCGGTAAGGGTTATTAATTCATACAGAAAACAGATAAGCAGCAAGTTATACCGGATAGATTATTCATATTATGATAATGCAGGTACAGCAACAATAATTAATAAGGTGAATTCTGATATAGCAGAAGCCGAAAACTTTCTGACAGAGCATTTTGCAACAATTATAACAAATATTACGGCGGCACTTATATATGCCAATTATGTGCGAAGGATAAATGTAGTGCTTTTTGTTGCAGTTGTTGTGAGTTATCCACTTGTAATATGGCTGTCAAATATTCTTGTGAAGAAAATGCGTGATGTGTCAAAGATATATCGTTTAAAGGTTGATGCAATGCTTGGGATTGACCATGAAGCTATAATGGGGTATCAGATAATAAAAGCCTTTGGATTGCAGAAGTATTTTGAAAACAGAATGCATAAGGCATCAGAGGAGCTTGTGGAAACAGAGCAGATAAGAACAGGCATAAGCAATACGGCGATAGTTATAAGAAGACTCATACAATGGATTCCTTCTATATTATGTGCATTTTTAAGCATATGGCTTGTAAGAAATGGACAGCTTACAGTTGGAGAGCTTGTTGGTTTTGTTGTTATTCTTGAAAAGTTCGTCGAGTCTATTATAGGAATTCCATTTGCTATAGTCGATGCGACAGGCTGTATGGTGTGTATAGGAAGGCTTGAAGGAATACTTTCGGCTAAAGATGAGTATTTTGGGGACAAGACTTACAAGGCAACGAATATAGCTAATAGCGTATCTGACGAGAGTGGCTTAGACGTAGATTACGTTATAGAATTTGACAATATAAAGTTTGCATATAAAGAGGGCGAAAATGTTCTTAATGATGTCAGCTTTAAGATTAAAAATGGCGAAAATATAGCAATAGTCGGAAGCTCAGGTGGTGGAAAGACTACTATTTTCAGACTGTTATGCGGCTTATATCATACCAGTGCCGGAACATATAAGTTGTACGGAATGGATATTAATGAATGGAATATTGAAAGCGCAAGAGAAAATATGGCGCTTGTTTCACAGGATACATTTTTATTTCCAGGAACTATTGAGGAAAATATCAGGTATGGAAATATTAATGCAACTCACGATGAAGTTGTTAATGCATGTAAGGATGCAAGAATTCACGACTTTATAGAAGGACTTGCTGACGGATATGAAACTGTGATAAGTGAGGGTGGAAGCCAGCTTTCAGGTGGTCAGAGGCAGCGTATTGCTATAGCAAGGGCAATATTAAAAAATACGCCAATTCTGTTGTTAGATGAGCCTACATCTGCTATTGATGAGGGAACAGAGCAGCTTATACAGGATGCCCTTGACAGATTATGCAAAGGAAAAACAAGCATAACGATAGCACACAGATTATCAACAATAAAAGATGCTGACAGAATAATTGTACTTCAGCATGGAAGGATAGTTGAAACTGGAACTCATAAACAGTTGATTGATATGGGAGGAGTATATGCAGGAATGTACGCAGAAGGGTAGTGCAGATAATAAATCTACACAGTCAGATAAAAATAGTTCAAAATTAAAGTTGAATGTTAATGACATAAATAATGGTGAATTAAAATTACATATTAATAATGAAAATAATAATAAAGTTAATATGAAAGATAATAATAACAGGAATTACAATAATAAGAATTCCGGAATATGGCAGTTATTCTTACGGACTATGAGAACTATGGGAAAAAGACGTTTTATGTATTATGGTTCAATATTAGGGATGAGTATAACATTTGCAATGTTCTCAGTTATGGAAGCATTTCTTATGAAGATAGTTGTTGACATAGCACAGAAAGGCGAATGGGACAGGCTTATAAGTTCTGTCGTAATAATAGTCATAACAGGTGTGATAGTGTTGTTAGGATATAGATTTGCTTGCATAAGATATAACGTGGAAGCAAAGCGAATATATGGAAAGCTGTACGAACAGGTGTTAAGTCACGAAATGAAGCTGCCTTGTGAATATTATGAAAATCACCATAGTGGGGAAATGTTATCAAAAGTGTCTTTTGACCTTGGACGAATGGGAGATATATTTGGTTCAAGATTCAGAAGAGTTGTTATGCCATTTATGATGGTAGTTGTATTCTTAGTGCCTATGTTTGCACTTAGCTGGCAGCTTACAGTATGTCTTGTAGCTGTAAATACGGTGCTTATAGGCGTTACGATGGTGCTCACAGGACCGCTTAAGAGATTGAGTAAGAAAATGTCTGAGTCAAACAGTATTATGACAAAGCATATAACAGATCTTATTCAGGGAATTATACAGGTAAGGATGTTTCCGGCAGGAAGAAAAACAGTTGACAGATATAATGAAGAGGCAGATGTGTATGCTGTAAAGTCTGATAAAAGAAATATGTTTTCATCTTTGCTTGAATGTGCTAATACAGGCTTTGATCTTATATGTAATCTTGTTTTTCTGGCATTAGGCATATTGTTTGTGCAGAAGGGCTATACAACACTTGGTGCTATTGCAGCTATATATACAATGTATGGACGTTTTTCAAGACAATTTCTACAGATGGGAAAGTATATTCCGGAGCTTATTGCGTATCTGACATATGCGCAGAATATATTCGAGTTTCTTGATGAGAAAACAGAAGAGGAAATGTTAAATCGTCAGGAATTCAACAAAGAAAGATTGCATAATGAAATAAATAACTCTTGCGGTCATAATAATATTTTTAATAATATTGATTATTCAGTTAATATAAGCAACTTAACATTTTCATATATAAAAGATGAAAATAATGCACCGATTGTAGTTCTTGATAATTATAATGAAAGAATAAAGTCAGGCGAGTTCGTGGCAGTTACAGGTGCTTCAGGTTCTGGAAAGACAACACTTTCTAAGCTTCTTATGGGATTTTATAAGCCGGACAGTGGAATGATTGAAGTGTGCGGCAATAATCTTGATGATATAAGTCTGGCGGCTGGCAGAAGTTTTTTTGCACTTGTTCCACAGGATGCAATACTTTTTAATATGAGTATAATGGATAATATAAGAATGGGAAGGCTTGATGCCACGGAAGCTGAGATTATTGAGGCTGCAAAAATGGCTAATGCTCACCAGTTTATAACAGAATTTACAGATGGTTATGACACAGTTGTTGGAGAAAAGGGAATGTCTGTATCAGGTGGTCAAAGACAGCGGATAGCCATAGCAAGGGCAATCCTTAAAAATGCTCCGATAATGCTTATGGATGAGGCAACCTCTGCACTTGATAATGAGTCGGAGCGTGCTGTAAACGAAACATTACAGAATCTAAAGGGCAGAATGACAATTATAATGATTGCACATAGGACATCAACAATACAGATGGCGGACAGAGTTATAAGCTTATAATTGACAATAGCAACGAATAGTGTTATATTACTCAACCCTATCATCTTAAATTCTCATTATTAAATGCATTTGGAAAATAATCGGATAGATAAATAGACAGATGTTAAATATTATATATGTTAATGTGTAATGTAATATTAATAATGAAGTTTAACAAATATATGGGGATGAAAGGATCAGAGTGGTTTTATGACATTTTATCAGGAATTACAGTTAAGTTCTGCAGGCTCTAAACAGCTTATTAAGAACACAAAAGATGCTAAAGAGAAAAGAAAACATATATTAATATATAATTTCAAGGTTTACCTTGTTATGGTATTCTGTGTAGCAGTTGTTACAATATTCAGTAAGTTACTTGGAAGCGCTAACAGCGTTGTTGGTGTTACAGTACTGCTTGCAGTACTTGTGTTAAGACAGGCAGATTTTGGAATAAAGACATCACATGGACTTTTGTCAATTATGGGAATATACGCAATATTGATAGCAGGACCAAGGCTTAGTAATATGGTGCCACCTGTTGTTGCATTTCTTATTAATATAGTATGTATAATGCTTCTTATGATAATGGGCTGTCACAATGTGATTATGTATAATCATTCGACATTTGTGCTTGGTTATCTGTTATTACAGGGCTACGATGTTACAGGGCAGGATTATGTGTTAAGAGTTGCCGGACTTCTTTGTGGTATGGTTATCTGTATGATTATCTTTTATAAGAACCAGAAGAACAGACCATATCGAAGAACTTTTCAGGATTTGTTTTATGAATTCAATATTAATTCAGCAAGAAACAGATGGTATATCAAGCTTACATTTATAGTATCAAGTGCAATGCTTGTGATGAACCTGCTTAATATTCCAAGAGCGATGTGGATAGGTATAGCGTGTATGTCAGTGTGTCTGCCTTTTTCAAAGGATATAGAAGGACGTGCTGGTAAGAGAGGTGCGTTCAATGTTGTTGGATGTCTGATTTTTTCAATATTATACACAGTACTTCCACAGTCAATGTATCCATATATTGGTATGATAGGTGGAATAGGTGTCGGATATTCAGCTGGTTATTCGTGGCAGACAGTATTTAATACATTTGGCGCACTGTCGATAGCTGCGGAATTGTTCGGACTTAAATATGCTGTTTTACTTAGAATAGGTGTAAATGTAATAGGCGCGGCATATACATTGATATGTGACAGATTGATAGATAAGGTATATAACTGGTGTACACAGCGAAATATAGAAACAGTTTAAATTTGCTGATTTTATATAAGAAAATTTAAATTGATGTTTGTAAAGATATTTGATTACTAATCTGCCGTGGGTGATACATCTATGATGACGGAGCGGATAGTATACAGATATACATTGAATTATTAATCATAAAAGAGGTGCAAAATACATTTTGACTATCATATCATAATAATTATGAAGGAAAATAACTATGAATAACAATGATTTTTATATATCAGAAATTCCAGATGATATATTCGAAAAAATGCAGGGAAAGTCGTATAAGGAAAACTGCACTGTGCCAAGGGAAGAACTGAGGTATATACATATATTGCATATTGGTTTTGATGGTAAGATGCATGAAGGTGAACTGATAGTGAATAAGCGTATAGCAGATGCAGTGCTTGATATATTTGCTGAGTTATATAAGGCAGAGTACAGAATAGAAAAGGTACGTCTTATAGATGAGTATAATGCAGAGGATGAATTATCAATGAGAGATAACAATTCATCGGCGTTTAACTTCCGTTACATATCGTATACAACAAAGCTGTCAAAGCATGCGCTTGGGATGGCAGTTGATATTAATACTCTTTATAATCCTTATATCAAAGAGGTTGATGGAAGACTTAGCATAGAGCCGGCTAATGCAGCAGAGTATGTGGACAGAAGCAAAGATTTTCCACACAAGATTGACCATGATGATATATGTTATAAGCTTTTTGTCAAGCATGGTTTTGAGTGGGGTGGCGACTGGACGGCATCTAAGGATTATCAGCATTTTGAGATGCCAGTTTCGGAGTAAATATATAAGTATAGAAATGGTTTGCAAAGCTGGTTAAGTTGTTACGATGATAACATATATTTTTTATAAAAATATTTTTATAAAAAGTAAGTCTGGTGTAAGTTAATATGTATATTATCATCTGATATTATAAATGAGCAGATAGAAAATGTAGATATGAATATAATACGGAGAATGAGCATATGTATCATATTATTCTTGTTGAAGATGACGAGCAGATAAGAAAAAGCCTTACGGAGCTGCTCACATATAAGGGATATACAGTAACAGCGGTGGAAGGTGTGCAGAAGTTTTATGAGAGTATTAAGAAAACAACATACGATGCATATCTTTTAGATGTTATTCTTCCAGATGGAAGTGGTTATGATATATGTGAGAATATAAGAGATAAGACGGAAGCACCTATAATATTTATAACCTCAAGTGATGATGAAGAGTCAGTAGTAAAAGGACTTGATATAGGCGGAGATGATTATATAACAAAGCCTTTTCACAATGCAGAGCTTCTCTCACGCATAAGCTCTAACCTAAGACGAAGTGCAAGATTCAAGGAGAATTCATATAGTGTTGGCGATATTAAAGTACTTTTTGATAAGTATAAGATATTAAAAAATGGTGTGGAATTAGGCATAACCCCGACAGAGTTTAATATAATAAAAATACTTATACAGAATAAAGGCTGTGTTGTTAAACGTGAGGTCATATATGACAGAATATGGGACATGCATGGCAATTATGTTGAGTATAATACACTCACAGTTGCTGTAAGCAGAATTAAAGCAAAGCTTGGAACATATGGAGAAAAGCATCAGTCTTATATAGAAACAATAAGAAATGTAGGATACAGGTGGATAGATAAAATATAGAGGTAAATGGTGTTTATGGGTAATCAGGACGATATCGAACAGAAATTTATGGATTTTAGAAAAAAACAGACATTATTCATTGCAGCTTCATTTATAGTAAATGCAGCTGTAGTAATGCTTTTATGCCTGTATTATAATCTTAAGCAAAGAGCTCTTACAGGGGCTCTTTATTTGTATGATAAAACAGCAGCAGAGAATTATCTTGATGTTCTTTCTAAGTTGAAAATCACGCAGGCTGTGGGCAGATATGTTAATGAGGGAAATGCAGTTATTGAAAAAATCGGATATGGAAGTAAAGGGTATAGCTATATATTTCTTTTATCAGGGGAAATATGGATATATATAATTGCATTACTTATATTATCAGTTATATTCATATGTGGCATTGTAAGTATCAGAAGTATGACCAGTAATAGTGTTATAGCTGATGCTTCAGCAGTTAAAGAACGGAATGTAATATTAGAAAACAGGCTTAAACAGGAAGCTGAATATAATAAAAAACAGCAGAGAAAAATGCAGGATTTTATAGAGAATATAGCACATCAGATAAAAACTCCGCTTGCAGCGATAATCTTAAATCTTGAATTTATGCAGGAATTGCACATGGATGAGCGTATGGGAAGGCTTGTTGATGAAAGTGCGGGAAGTGCATTCAGAATACGGGACTTTATAAGAACACTTCTTAACATAAGCAGATTTGAAAACAAGAAGGTAATAATAGCGGCTGATGAAGTACTCATAGGTTCAATTATATCAGATAGCATAAATAATTGTATGAATGGTATGATACATGAAAATCAGAATGATATTTTTATAGTACAATATGATGATAAATGCGAAAGTGCAGTTATATACGCAGATGAAATGTGGCTTGTTGAGGCAATAGCTAATGTTATAGGAAACAGTGCAGACTATATCAGGAATATTTCTGATGGTAAAGTGTATATAACTGCAGGCTGTGATGAAAGAAAGGTTGTTATAAGAATAGAAGATAATGGGAATGGATTAACTGTTAAAGATCAGGATGATATATTTGACAGGTTCTCTACAACAAGAAACAGTGCTTCGGATATGCATGTAGGATTAGGACTTAATCTGTCAAGACTTATAATAGAGGCACATTATGGCATAATAAAAGCAGGTAACAGTGAAGAATATGGAGGAGCAGAATTCACGATAATACTTCCAAGATACAGACTTAAGGATAAGAGATAATAAGATGTAAGAAACAAAAGGTCAAAACTTGTGAATGTAAGTCTGAGGTAAGTTAACAACAATATAATCCGCATATCAGATACGAAAGTAACTAAAGTCAGGAATAAAGTATTAAAGATATCTGAAATAAGATACAGACTTTATTAAAGGAGGATATGCTATGGATATATTAAGAGCAGAAGGAATAAGTAAAACTTACCGGACAGGAAGTGTTGAAGTGAAGGCACTTAAGCAGTGCAGTATTAACATTCAGAAAGGCGATTTTACAGCTGTGATAGGAAAAAGCGGTTCTGGAAAGTCCACTCTGTTAAGAATATTGGGGACTATAGATAAGCCTGATTCAGGAAAAGTGTACATAGATGATACAGATATAAGCACGCTTAACAATAAATCACTTGCCAGGTTCAGGCGCACAAAGATAGGCTTTATATATCAGGATTATAGCCTTGTGCCAGAATATACAGCTTATGAAAATATCATACTTCCCATTATACTTGATGGTAAGAAACCAGATAGAGATGAGGTCAGCCGTCTTATGGATATATTATCCATCGGACACTGTTTAAGAAAGCTTCCAGCGCAGATGTCAGGAGGTGAGCAGCAGAGAGCTGCCATAGCAAGGGCAATGATAGCACATCCGGCAGTTATACTCGCAGATGAACCGACAGGCAATCTTGACGTGGCTAGTGCACAGACAGTTGTACAGATGTTGGCAGAAGCTTCCAATGAATACAATCAGACTATAATAATGGTTACGCATGATAAGCAGATGGCAGAATATGCAGATAAGCTGCTTACGATAGTTGACGGACATGTGAGCATGGGAGTAGATGATACGATAGCTGAAGGTAATGACAGGGGGTGAGCTTTTTATGAATGGCAGACTCATATTACTTTGTTTAAAAAGTATGCTTAGAAGATGGAAGAGAGTATTAAGAACAATAGTAACAGTTTTTATCGCATTTCTTTTTGTGGCAGGTATGCTTCTTTTCCAGGAAAATATGTATCAATATCAGACAGCAGTGGCAAAGAAACATTTTGGCGACTGGTTTATAATGAATCCATATTACAATGCAAAGAAAGATAATGTATTAGGTGAACACATTTATCTTGAAAAACCTAAGCTCGCTTATGTGGTAAATAGTATATATGATTATGATAAGGAAACAGATGAAAAGATAGGCTTCTTTACACAGGATTTTATACAGGCAGGAAATATTAAGCTTGATAAGGGAGAGTGGGCACAGAATGATGATGAGGTGGCAGTTGACTGGAATACTCTGCTAAAGCTTAATCAGGGATATGAAATAGGGGATACAATAAGTATACATACATATACAGGTCCCACAACCGATAAGGAAAATGAAGTGACAAAAACCTACAGGCTGTCAGGAATAATAAACAGTTACACAAACATATGGCAGGGAGGAGAAAATCTGCCTGGCATAATACTGACAGAAAATGAATGTGAAAATATCAAGCATAGCAACGATATTAAGCAAAAAAACATTGCAATATATGGGATAAAAAATATAATACAAGAATCTGATTATGAAGCAATGTTTAACAAAATGCAGAAGGACACTGACAAAGAGATGGTGTTTAACAGTAGTGTATATGCATATAAACCATGGGGTAATAAGCTTGTATACAATTATATATTTATTCTTGTAATGCTTGTTGGTATCGCAGCTATAACTTATCAGATGATGGCATATAATATGACAAGAAAACATACAATGGATATACATGTCAGGGAAGGAGCTACAAGAGGTCAGATAACAGGAATGTATATGTGTGAGAATTTTATTATACTGCTTCTGTCATCATTTCTTGGACTTTTTACAGCATGCCAGCTTGCAAGGGCTATATACAGCATTATAGGAAAGAATATGGGTGTAACGTTTTTTTATATAGGAAGCAGTACATACATTAAAATGCTTATTACACTTATATTGTCCGTTATAATAAGTATAATATTTAATGTCTATATGAATATCTCACATGATTATAATAAAGCTATTAAGGTAAAAAAAGATAAAAAGTATAATGCAGAAAAGTATGCGGCATCAGATAAAAAAATTAACAGTAAAAAAATTAATATAAAAGAAATTAATAACAGAAACTTCATATATCAGACACACATAAGGTTTATGCATACAAATGGCTTTCTGCCAAATATGTTTATAAGAATTTTTGCACTTGTTATGGCAGCGGTAATGGTGCTATGTGCCATTAATATGTACACTGCATATAAGGCATATGAAAAAAATGCAGATGCAGATGATATGGTTGCCTATAAGAAGGAAGACAATACATCAGCATATGTATATTATTATAATGAAGATATTAATGAATATAAGGAAGAGGTGCAAAAGAGAAAAGAAAGTGCATCTAAGTATGCAACAACAGATTATAAAGAACCAACAGAGCTTGAAATATATAATAAATTCAGGATAAATATAAGTTCTTATCAGGATTATCTTGATAATGCTGATACTGAGTATATTTTTGGAATAGACAGAAAGCTTACATTAAATAACAATCTTAAATGTGCAGATACATACATTTATAAAGGAATAGATGAGAATACGTTAAAAGCTATTAAAGATATAGATGGAGTTGAAGAAGTACACCTTGGATATTTCGAAACAGGAAGAAGCTGGTACTGGGATGGAATGGACTATAATAAGATAGGTGCAGATGATTATATATCAGATAGTGATGGAAAGCTTGAAGAAAAGAATTATAAGTATCTGTATGCATCAGAGTATGTAGAACCAGATAGCAGTATATATGATATTATATGCAAATATGCAGGCGGTAATGCACCTGACTATGAAAAATGGGCGGCTGGTGAGCTTTCGGTAGTTTTTAAGGATACCAATATAAGAGGACAGTATGATGATACATTACAGCCTGGTATGACACTGAACTTATATGGATATGCTGATAATATGAGAAACGACCAGTTTGTATATCATCAGTGGGATGGAAGTGAAAGTGAATATTCGGATGCACTCATAAGATATTATATGGATAACGTATGGGAAAAATATGTTAACGTAAAAGATGATCCCGACACAGCAGATGTAATAGCTAATCATAAAACATGGAGCTGGAACCGTGCATACAAATATGTTAGTAATAAGCTTTCACTTGATAGACTTGAAGAGCTTAATCTTATATCAAGAACATGTCTTTCTGGCTCAAATGTTGAATCACAGACTAAGACTACACAGGAAACACGTGAAAGATATGAACAGGGAGTCATATCAGAGGAGACTTATAGGGGATTTCTTGGAAAATATGCCAACACAGAGCTTGAAAGAAGATATCGTTATAAAACAAGATATACACCTGCAGCTGATACAAATGTGGCAGCAGTCATATACATTACTGATGAAAACAGGGATGAGATTAATACTGCATTTAAAGAATATATACCTGAATTCGGACAGTTTACTATGATTTCTACAACGGCTCTTTTGCAGGAGGCACTTGATAATCAGAATGAAAATATTAAACAATATTTTCTTCTTGATGAGCTTCCGGATGAACTTACATTAAAGCTTAAATATAATCAGGTAAATATACGCTATGGCATAGATTCAGCTTTAGTGTCAACTGGTAACATAGTATCCTCATATCTAGGACAGAGTGGTTTTTCCTATAAAAGCTATTCGGAAGAAAAGGATCTGTTAAAGCAGAAAACTATTGAAACAATGATGCTATATGGAATATCCCTGTTAGCAGCAGTGTTTGTTGTTATTGCAGTATCTGTTCTTATAGTAAAAAACAGATGTGAGAAATATGAAAGCAGATTAAGAATCATAAAAAGGACAGGGGCTAAAGATACAGTACTTGTAAGAATATGTATGCTTGAGTGTGTAAGAGAAGCAATATGGTGTCCATTTGTCGCTGTTATTGTAATACTGCTTGACTGGATAACGTTAATGTTGTATGTAAGGAAAATAAGGTGAAGGCATAAAAACATCTATGCAGATAAATAAACAAATTAATAAGACAGGCTATTTATACATACAGAAATAAGTGTTATTATGTATATATTAAGCCGTGGATGTGAGCATAAAACTGCTGGCTTTTAATAGTCAGCAGTTTTATTATATATATGATGCCAGGGGCAAAAGTTCAAAGTCGGGTGGGACTTTTGCTGCTGATATCATATATACATAGGGAATGGTAAGTTGGATAATTAAAATACAAAATATAATAGCGGAGGGTATTATATGGCAGGGACAATTAATTCGGAAGCCAGACTATCAACCTTTGAGGCGATAAGCATGATAGTTGGCAACAGCATAGGAACAGGTATTATAGCAGTGCCATATCTTGCAACAAAAAACAGTATGCTTGATGTTATATGGATGGTTGCTATTGCTTATATAGTCAATGTAATACTTCATTTAATAATAGCTGAGCTTTCATACAATAATGGTGGCGTACAGCTTGTAAAAAGCTTTGAGGGAGAACTTTTTACTGGCAGGATGAAAAAGGTGTTCAGCTGGATAATGTTTATAGTATATGGACTGGCTATTATGATAGGCGTGAGTGGCAATATTAATGGTGGAGCACAGATATTTGTGAACTGGTTTAATATTCCTTTGTGGGCAGCACAGCTTATATATTATGTGATAGCCGGAATAGTTGTATTTATAGGAATGAAGGCTGTAGGAATAGCACAGAAGTATGCAGTCGCAGTACTCATGTTTATAGTTGCAGTTATGACGATTGGTACATTTATGCATCCTGTTAATGCTTTGTATACAGCACCATTTCATTTGAACAATCTGCTTGCACTTTATAGTATGGTGGTTTTTGCAACCTCTGCTAATCAGGCAGTTATACAGGTTGTTAAGGGACTTGACGGAGATGCGGGAAAGATAAGAAAGACAATATTTGCAGGCTTCGGATTATCCTCTCTTTTCGTGCTTATTGTAACACTTACAGTGCTTCTTGGAACTAAGGGAACACTGGATAAGGAGCTTGCCTATATGCAGCTTGGTAAAAGCATAGGAAGCTGGGCTATGATTCTTGCAGGAATATTTTCTTTGTTTGCACTGCTTACAACCTTCTGGTCTAATACACTTGCACTAAGAGATGTGGTTCATGAGCAGATAGGAACAGGCAACAGGATAAGCTGGCTTATAGCTACCATTCCATGTATACTTTTTGCTATATTTGGTGTAAGCAGTTTTATAGTTCTTACAAGGATAATGAGCGGTGTAGTTGTGCTAGTCAGTATCATGCTTGTGCTGACTTATGGAAAGTCAAGGAAAAAGGCTGGAAGAAGCCCGATATGTGGTGTATTTGGAACAATGCCTTTTCAGGTGCTTATGGTGATATCTACAATAATATCCGCCATAGGAGCCCTTATACCATTAAGCTGAATATGGTCAAAATCAGATATATCAGTAAATGTGCGTAGAAATGAGGATTAATTATTATGTACAAATCAGACAATTTTAAACAGCTTGATAATGAAACATTTACACTTAAGATAAATACAGACAGGGATTATAAAATACTCCAGATTACAGACCTTCATCTGGGTTTTGGAATGTTTTCAAGAAAGAAAGACGGGCTTGCATTAAGGGCAGTGAGCAGAATTATTAAAAGAACTAAGCCAGACCTTATTGTGCTTACGGGAGATTCCATATTTCCTTTCTTTCCAAAGGCAGGAACTATGAATAATAAGCGTCAGGGAGAGCTGTTTATAAGCTTTATGGATAGATTTGCAATACCATATGCGCTTGTATTTGGCAATCACGACTGTGAGATACTTGCAAAGTACAGAAAAGACAAGCTTTCGGATATATACAGTTCAGGTGAATACAGTATATTTGCAAAGGGAAGAAAAGATATATACGGAATGGGCAATTATTTTATTAATCTTACAGACAGCAAAGGAAGAGTTGTGCTGCCGCTTGCATTTCTTGATTCTAATATGTATGGAGAGGGTAGCTGGTTTTACAGTGGCTTTGACTGCATACATAAAGACCAGGTAGACTGGTGTATGGATAAGCTTGATGAGCTGAAAAGTGAGAATGAGGATATTAAGGCGATGGCATTTTTCCATATTCCTGTTAATGAGTTTAAAGAGGCTTATGAAAAGATGAAAATGGGCGATAAAAGTGTCATATATAAGCATGGCAATATAGGCGAAGCTAACGAACATTTTGGTATCCCAAGATTTGATGGTACATTTTTTAACAAAGCAGTGGAAAATGGTGTGATAAAGTGGATGTTTTGTGGACATGACCACCTTAATACGCTGTCACTTGTGTATAAAGGTATCCAGCTGACTTATGGAATGTCGATTGATTATCTTGGGTACAAGGGGATAGTAAAAAGGCATACACAGAGGGGCGGAACGCTGATAACAAGGCATACAGACGGCAGTGTTGATATTAATATGGTACCATTGGAACACGCATGAAATTATAGACAGACCTGCAAAAAGAGGAGCATTATACGTCAAATTTTTGCAGATTTTTTATTGCTATATAAGATTGATAAATAAGTGTCATTCTGATAAAATGATTACTGGTCAGAGTTAATATTTATAAGTGCTGACATTAAAGTGTTTCAAAGATTGGAGAACAGGCTAAGATGAGAATAGGTTTTGATAATGACAAGTATCTTAAGATTCAGTCAGAACATATTAAGGAAAGAATAGGTAAGTTTGGTGATAAGTTATACCTTGAATTCGGTGGAAAGCTTTTTGATGATTATCATGCATCAAGAGTACTTCCGGGCTTTCATCCGGACAGCAAGTTACAGATGCTTATGCAGCTTTCAGATGTAGCTGAGATAGTTATCGTAATAAGTGCCGCAGATATAGAAAAGAATAAGGTCAGAGGCGACCTTGGCATAACTTATGATGTTGATGTGCTAAGACTTATAGGAGAGTTTGAGAAGAAGGGACTGTATGTTGGAAGTGTTGTTATAACTAAGTTTACAGGACAGCCAGCAGCTATCCAGTTCAGGGAAAAGCTTGAAAAGAAGGGAATTAAGGTATACCAGCATTATGTTATAGAGGGGTATCCATCTAATATACCTAATATCGTAAGTGACAATGGTTTCGGAAAGAATGATTATATAGAAACAACAAGACCGCTTGTAGTTATAACAGCTCCGGGTCCTGGAAGTGGAAAGATGGCGACATGTCTTTCACAGCTTTACCATGAGAATAAGAGGGGAATTAAGGCAGGTTATGCTAAGTTTGAGACATTTCCTATATGGAACATACCACTTAAACACCCTGTTAATCTTGCTTACGAGGCAGCTACAGCAGATCTTAATGATGTAAATATGATAGACCCATTCCATCTTGAGTCATATGGAAAGACAGCAGTCAACTACAATCGTGATATAGAGATATATCCTGTACTTAATGCCATATTAGAGGAAATATATGGTGAGAATACTTACTACAAGTCACCAACTGATATGGGTGTTAATATGGCAGGCAACTGCATAGTGGATGATGAGGCATGCTGTGAGGCATCTAAGATGGAAATTATCAGAAGATACTATACAGCAGTAAACAGAGTTGCAAAGGAAGAAGCATCAGAGAGTGAAGTATACAAAATAGAGCTTCTTATGAAGCAGGCTAAGATTACAACCGATGACAGAAAGGTAACTGTAGCGGCTAAGAAGAGAGCAGAGGAAACAGGTGTTGCCTGTGCAGCTATTGAGTTTGAGGATGGCACAATAATCACGTCAAAGACAACTGATTTCTTGGGAGCTTCATCAGCACTTATTCTTAATGCCTTAAAGCATCTTGCAGGAATAGAACACGATGAGAAGCTTATAAAGCCGGAATTCATCGAGCCTATCCAAAATCTTAAGGTTGAGTATCTTGGTGGAAAGAACCCAAGACTTCACAGTGATGAGGTACTTATAGCACTTGCACTTACATCTGTGACTAATGACAATGCAAAGAAGGCACTTGAGCAAATTCCTAAGCTTAAGGGCTGTCAGGTTCATACAACAGTTATGTTATCTGAGGTTGATACCAAGACATTTGCAAGATTAGGAGTTAATCTTACATCTGAACCGGTAAGAGGAAGCAAGAAGTTTTATTAAATCTACAGTGTTGTAATATATGCTTATGAAGCAGTTTCTTACATAAAAAAAAGATTATATGAGGTGAAAACTATGAAAGTTGGAAGTACGTTATCAGAGGACGCATATAAGTTTGACGGAAAGCTGTCACTAAAGCAGGCAATTCCGCTTGGACTTCAACACGTTATGGCGATGTTTGTCGGTAATCTTACACCGCTTCTTATCATAACGGGTGCCTGTGGAATAGGTGCAGGCAGTGAATATGCAACAGTTCAGGTTGCACTTTTACAGAATGCAATGATTATTGCAGGTATTGTTACGCTTATACAGTTGTTTGCGATTGGACCTATCGGTGGAAAAGTTCCTATTATAATGGGAACAAGTTCAGGCTTCATCGGAGTGTTCAGCAGTGTTGCAAAGATTATGGGTGGCGGTATCATAGGTTACGGCGCTATTATGGGAGCCTCCATATTAGGCGGTCTGTTTGAAACAGTGTTAGGAGCATTTCTTAAGCCGCTTAGAAGATTTTTTCCATCGGTTGTAACTGGTACGGTAGTCCTTTCTATAGGACTTTCGCTTATATCGGTTGGTATAAGCTCATTTGGCGGTGGAAGCAGTGCAAAGGACTTTGGTTCTATGGAAAATCTGTTTCTTGCATTTGTAGTGCTTGTAGTTATACTTTTCTTTAAGCACTGGACTAAGGGTTATCTTAGTTCATCATCTATCCTTATAGGTATAATCGTTGGTTATGTTGCAGCATTTATTATGGGACTTATTCTTCCTCATACAGCGGTTACAGCAGATGGTGTAGAGTATACTAAGTCATGGGTGCTTAACTGGAGCAAGATATCAGATGCTGCGTGGATAGAAATTCCACAGTTTATGCCAGTAAAGCCTGTGTTTGATATGCGTGCTATAGCACCAGTGCTTGTTATGTTTATAGTTACTGCGGTTGAAACTGTAGGTGATATATCAGGCGTTATAGAAGGTGGTATGGGAAGAGAAGCTACAGCAAAAGAGCTTTCAGGTGGTGTTATGTGTGATGGTATAGGTTCAACACTTGCAGCACTTTTCGGTGTTCTTCCTAATACTTCATTCAGTCAGAATGTAGGACTTGTGACTATGACAAAGGTTGTAAACAGAATAGCACTTGCATGTGGTGCAGTATTTCTTATACTGTGCGGATTATTCCCTAAGCTTGGAGCGCTTATATCTATTATGCCACAGTCAGTACTTGGTGGTGCAGCAGTTATGATGTTCTCATCAATCATCGTAAGTGGTATACAGCTTATAACAAAAGAGCCTCTTAATGCAAGAAGCCTTACTATAGTATCTGTAGCACTTGGCGTAGGTTATGGAATAGGCGCTAACACAGCAATACTTGCACATGCACCTGAGTTTATAAGCCTTATATTCGGTGGTTCAGGAATAGTTCCGGCAGCGCTTATGGCTATTCTTCTTAATATTATTCTTCCTAAGGAGAAGAGAGAGGATGCTGCAACAGGTAATTAAGAATTATATATGTTGCTGTCTTAAGTCTTCAATGAACTTAAAAAGTAAATATAAACTTATAAATGAATTGTCGAAAATGCTTATAATATAGAATTAAAAGTCATATTATATATTTTGTAGATAGGTTGTATTATACAACTTGCTATATATTTAGTATAGAATATATAGCAAGTAACGAAAACAGTTATCTTACATGATATGTAATATGACTTTTTTGGATATACACTTATCCTGTTTCTCACATCATATAATATTATATAAAATTACAAAAATATATTGTATAAAAGCTACAAAAATGTGTTGAATAATTTTAAAATTTGAAGAACTTTGTATATTTTGCTAGAAAATATGAGAATTTTTTTTACTGGAAAAATCATATCATGCTGTATTTTTATATGTTGTGCCACTTCTGTTTGCTGCACATTACAGACATAGAAAGGCACTCTGGTTTACATATATTATTAATTCAGTTTCAGTGCTGTTAAGTATGGTGCTTGGATTTTTTTATGGAATATGCGACCTTAATCTTTTATTTGAGGGAAGTCATAAAAGGGATTGGTATCTTACAGTAGTTGCAAGCGGGACAGGTTATTCATTTAATTCGGATCCTGTGTTTGTGCTGCTTGTGTTTGGTGTACTTCCAAGATGTATGATACTGCTTGTCATAACATTTATGCTACAGGATATAGTTCTAAGAAGTAGTGAAGATGAGCTGAGGATAGCACAGCTTACATATCTTAAGGAAACAGATTCAGGAACAAAGGTATTTAATAAGAATAAGTACGAGGAGATGGTTAAAACTTACTATCATTATATAGATAATATAAGGGTTATTTTCTGGGATCTTAATAATTTAAAGATGATTAATGATACTTATGGACATGACTATGGCGACAAGGCGATAGAGAGATTATCTTCCGTACTGTATTCTTTTGTAGATGAAAGAAGGCGAGTATACAGAATAGGCGGAGATGAGTTTATAATGATAATTGATAATCCATCTGATGAAGAGGGCAAAAATATATCTGCCTCGGTTGCAGAGATGATAGAGAAAGCAAATGAAGGAAGTAGTCTTAAGATAACAAGTGCAGTGGGTATAGCTAAAGGTTATGGAAGAGATGTTCTTGAGGTCGTTAAGAGAGCTGATGAGGAGATGTATAAGAATAAGGTGAAGTCGAAGGCGGGAAGATAAGTAAAGTATTGCTAAGCAGGTATAAGTGTATATGTAAAAAGAGACTTAATAAGAAGATAAATATGATGTCAGACTGAGTTATCAGATGATTGTAAATCAACATAGTAATCAGTAGACGTAAGTTAAAAAGAGTTTGTATTAATGAGAAAATGTTATATACAAGCTCTTTTTCTGTTATTTGCGATTAATCAGAGATACTTTCGGCGTTATTGGTTATCAGATAGAGTTATAATTCTATAAATAAGAGCTGTCAGAGGTATAAGCTGTGATTGAAATTAGCAGTCAATTAATGTCAGGTCGAGCGGAAAGAGAACATATATTTATAGAAGGAGTGCAGATGTTATGGAGAATTTACATATAAGCAGTAATAAAAAATATCTTATGAAAGGGGATAAGCCATTTTTCTGGCTGGGAGATACGGCGTGGATGCTGTTTACTAATATATCTTATGAGGAAGCTTATACATATCTAAAAAACAGGGCAGACAAAGGCTTTAATGTCATTCAGTCAGTGCTTATAAATAATGCTTAAAATAAACACGTGTGAGGAACAGGAAGATGAATAAAAGTATAAATAAAAAGATAAATATAAGCATAAATGAAAATATTAATAAGAGTGCGAATGATGATGACGTAATTAACAGAACTAATGTAGTAAAAAAATATAATCCACATTTAAGTAAAGCAGATGCAAAGTCACCACTGACGGTTGGTAATGGAAGGTTATGTTTCACGGCGGATGTTACAGGAATGCAGACACTTTATGAGGAGTATAGTGAGGAAACACCGCTGTGTACTATGGCAGAGTGGGCATGGCATACTTATCCGGGAAAAAGTTATACCATGGATGATGTGCGTATGACCGAGTATGATTTTCTTGGGAGAAAGGTGTCATATCCGCGTGTTAAATATGAAGGAAATGAGGCTGCTTATGACGGGGTACGAATGAACCCTCATAAGTTTAATCTTGCAAGGATTGCTATGTCGGTTGATGGTGAATATATGACTTCAGATATGTTATCAGATATAAACCAGATACTTGATATAACAACAGGCGTGCTAAAAAGTGATTTTACAGTAAATTATGCTTCGAGTGAGTATAATGTAAGTGTTGAAACAATATGTGATAATAAGTCTGATACGGTGGCTTTTAAGGTGGAGTCTGAACTCTTGAAAAAAGGGCTTTGTGTGGATATACATTTTCCATATGCTTCGTGCGATATAACTGGTTCTGACTGGTCGGATGATAAAATTCATTATGATGAAATTACTGATAACAGCAATACAGAGATAGAGGATAAAGTTACTGCGGATGTCAATACAGAGATGGTGGATAAGAATTCTAATTATAAAAATGCAGAGATATTAAATAAAGCCATAAGCAGTAAGAAAGTTAATAATATATATCAAATAAAAAGACAGATTGACGACACTCATTATTCGGTAAATGTAAAGACTAACGGACAGATGCAAAAGTCAGACAAACACAGATATCGTCTAAATCAAGTAGATAATGACAATGTTTTTTATCTCTGTGTTGAGTTTGTAGATGAAGACGGCATATATGACAGTATATATAATAATGTCCAAAGTAATATCGGTGCAGATAATAACAAGGATAATGCAGAGGATGATGTTGCTGATAACAGTATATATAAAAAGCAGTTATCAAATGTATCTGGCAAGTCTGATATTTATAGCAGCATAACAAACAGTAAAGATATGCCAGATTATTATGAGAATTATGGAAAACTTAATGCTAAGGATACATTTGCAGTAATAAAGGAAAATGTAAATACATTCTGGCGTGATTACTGGAACAGCGGAAAATTTTTCTATCATGAAAATGATGAACTTATGAGAAGAGTTATATTATCGCAGTATCTTCTTATAATTAATGACAGCGGTTATATACCACCAGCGGAAACAGGGCTTACATGTAATAGCTGGTATGGAAAGGCACATCTTGAGATGCATTACTGGCATATGGCGTGGGCTGCGTTGTGGGGTCATCCAGAGCTTCTTGAAAGAAGCTTTGACTGGTACATAAGCATACTTCATGAGGCAGAAAAAAATGCAGCAAGAAATGGTTATAAGGGTGCAAGGTGGACAAAAATGGTATCCTATACAGGAAAGGATTGTCCGTCAAAAATTGCGCCTCTTCTTATATGGCAGCAGCCTCACATAATCAATATGTTAGATATGGTGCGGGATTGTTATGAAAATGACGTGTATATTAAAGAAAAAACGGACAAATATATGCGCAGGTACTGGATTTTGGTAAAAGAAACGGCTGAATTCATGGAAGATTATCTTGTATATGATATTGATACAGATACATTTAACATAGAAGCTCCAGTTATACCGGTACAGGAAAGACATCTTCCAGAGGACACAAGAAACCCTGTGTTTGAGCTTGCTTACTTTAGATTCGGTCTTAAAGTAGCAGCAGAGTGGGCTGATAAGCTTGGCTATGTAACATTATCAGAGAAATGGAACAATATAGCAGACAGAATAGCTCCACTTCCTGTTATAGACGGCTTATATATATCACATGAAAACTGCTCTGACACATACATTAATAAAGCTATCGACCATCCGCTTATGCTACAGGTATATGGGATGTTAGATGGTTATGGCGCTAAGAATATTGTTGATATGGATGTATACAGGGCAACACTTGATAAGGTGATGGAAGTATGGGATTATTCGACACTCTGGGGCTGGGACTTTGCGGTTATAGCTATGGCAGCAGACAAGTTAGGTCTTAAGAGTGAGGCACTTTCACAGCTTCTTATAGAGTCACCTAAAAATGAATACGTGATAAGTGGAAACAACAGACAGAATTCACGAAAGGATCTTCCATTATATCTTCCGGGTAATGGCAGTCTGCTTATTGCTGTAGCGAAGATGCTTTTTGAGTGAAAATCTTGCAGCATTTTATGAAAATTATGAAAAACAGAATAATTGTGTTACACTACAAATGGATACCTAAAATGTGTATTTAATGGAATTCCGGATGTGCAGTTAGTATGCTTTGAAAAATACTTAAAGTAAATATACAAAACAGAAATGAGGATTAATATGGATGCCAGTCAGGTATTAAAACAGTACTTTGGATACGACAGTTTCAGAAAAGGACAGTCAGATATAATAGAAGCTATCTTGCAGGGGCAGGATGCGCTTGCGATTATGCCAACGGGAGCAGGAAAGTCAGTGTGTTATCAGGTTCCGGCTATGCTTCTGTCTGGTATAACCATAGTTATATCTCCACTTATATCGCTTATGCAGGACCAGGTTAAGTCGCTTAATGAAGCAGGTATAAATGCGGCTTATATTAATTCAACACTGTCAGAGCAGCAGATGTATAAGGCACTTGATTATGCGGCGCAGGGAAAGTACAAGATAATATATGTGGCACCCGAAAGACTTGAAACTATGAGCTTTATGACATTTGCACAAAAAGCAGATATATCGATGGTGACTATTGATGAAGCACATTGCATATCACAGTGGGGGCAGGATTTCAGACCAAGCTACTTAAAGATAGTTGACTTCATAGACAGTCTGCCAGAAAGACCGGTTGTCAGTGCTTTTACAGCTACAGCGACAAGTGAAGTAAAGACAGATATAGAGTGCATATTAAAGTTAAAAAGTCCAAAGCTTGTGGTTACAGGATTTGACAGAAAGAACTTATATTATAGTGTAGAGCATCTGTCAGGAAAGAAAAAGGATGCATATATAGCAGCTTATATAAAGGAGCATATGGATGAGAGTGGAATTATCTACTGTGCTACCAGAAAAAATGTGGACAAGTTATATGATGAGTTTAGTTCATTGGGGATAAGTGTTACAAAGTATCATGCAGGGCTTGATAATGAAACAAGAAAACAGAATCAGGACGACTTTATATATGACCGTGTGCAGGTTGTTATAGCGACCAATGCATTTGGAATGGGGATAGATAAGTCTAATGTAAGGTATGTCATTCACTACAATATGCCGCAGAGTATGGAAAACTATTATCAGGAGGCAGGACGAGCAGGAAGAGATGGCGGTGAGTCGCAGTGTATACTGTTATTTTCAGCGCAGGATGTCATTATAGATAAGTTTCTTCTTGACAGCAAGGAGTTTGAGGGAGTGGAAGATGAAGACAGAAGTGTAATAAGGGAGCGTGACTTACACAGGCTTCATACTATGGAAATGTATTGTAAGACAACAGAATGTCTTCGTAATTACATTCTTTCTTACTTTGGCGAAAAGACAGGTGAGCCTTGTGGTAACTGTGGCAACTGCAACAATGAATATGAACAGATAGATATGACAGTGGATGCAAAGTGGGTTATCAACTGTCTTGCAGAAACCCACGGAAGATTTGGTTTAAGTATCGTGCTTGGAACATTGCTTGGCGCAAAGCGTGCAAGACTTAAGGAAGTCGGCGCATTAAACTACAAATCCTATGGAAAGCTGTCAAACAGGAAAGAAGCAGAGCTCAGGCTTCTTATTGACCAGATGATAAATGCCGGTTATGTTATACAGACAGATGGTGAGTACAGTGTACTAAGAATGGGTGATATAAGTCCTTTAAGGGATGAAAATACCCATGTATACATAAAGAAGGCTAAGAAAACATATGCCAGTGAGCTGCTTAAAGGGGGAGGGCAGACAGGCGGAGAGGCTGTATCGGGGAATGCAAGTGCTGGTACAGCCGGAAGCAGGCCAGCTTCAAGGACAAGAAAGAAGAGTACAGATTCGCTTACTGCTGCAGGTTATGAATTATTTGAGAGATTAAGGGCGTTAAGACTTGTTATAGCAAGGGAGGAAGGTGTTCCACCTTATATAATATTTAATGATAAAACTCTTATAGATATGTGTGAAAAGCTGCCAGTTGATGCGGACACTATGCTGTCTGTATCAGGTGTAGGACAGAATAAGCTTATGAAGTATGGAAGCAGGTTTACGGAGGAGATAAGTACATTTGTCAGTGCGCATAAGGGTGTGGCTACGACACTTGATGTATAGATTATTGGATTATTGCTTTTTTGCAGGAAAAATATTGTAAGTAATATTAAAATTTTCGATTTATTAAAACCTTTTTAAAATTTAGTCCGTCATATAAGTGTAAGACATATTCAATAAAAAGCAGGTGATGATAAATTAGAAAATGCATGAATTAGAGATATTTAAGGATTTAATCAGAAATGACATGAAAAAAGAGTATTTGTCTTTTGAAACAGCTTGCGAGATGTTTACCAATATAATAAACGAAGTTAATAAGCTAAAAAATCCGGCTAATAATAATGAAAATATCAGCAGGTTAAAAATAAAAAGGTAAAAGTCATAAGTGATTACAAAGTTAGAATAACTGATATAAGGAGCAATTATAATGGAATGGAAAGAAGCAGTAGAACTGGCAAAAAATGGTGATAACAGAGGATATGATTATCTGTATACACAGACATGTAATAAGAATTATTATCTTGCATTAAAGTATATGGAAGATGAAGAATCAGCGAAAGATGTGCTGCAGGAATCTTATATAAAGGCATTTAACAAGCTGGAGCAGTTAAAAGATGCCGATAAATTTCCTGGCTGGATGTCACGTATAGTAGCTAATATGGCTATTGATGTGTTAAGAAAGAAAAAAAGAAATGATAACAAGTTATTCTCAGAGATGGAGTCAGATGACAGTGAAGACATGACATTTGAGGAAAAAATAGAGGATGACAGACGAGATAACAGACCGGAACTTGCAATAGACCAGAAAGAAACAGGCAGGCTTGTAAAGGAAATAATAGATACATTGTCAGAAGAACAGAGATTATGTGTAATGATGTATTACATTAACGGAATGTCAGTTAAAGAGATAGCTGATATGGCAGATGTATCAGAAAATACAATTAAAAGCAGACTTAATTACGGAAGAAAGAAGATAGAGCAGAAGGTTCTTGAACTTGAAAAAAGAGGAACAAAGCTCTATGGTATTGCACCAGTTCCATTTTTCTTATATCTGTTGCTTAAGGATGCTGATAGTGTTAAGGCAGCACCAGTGCTGGCAGAGGATATTATTAATAAAATCAGCCAAGGCTCACATGCAGCACCTAAAAACAGCATAGAAGATAATACGTCAGTACATGCTGTTAATGAAGCAGTCGAAGAAACAACGAAAGAAACGGCTAAAGAGACAGTAGGAGAAACAACGAAAGAAGCAGCTAAAGAGGCAGTCGAAGAAACGATTAAAGAGGTAACTAAGGAAGCAGCCAAAGAAACAATTAAGGAAACAGCAGGAAATATCGCAGGCAAGGCAGCAACATTTTCAGTAAAGAAGATTGTTATAGGAATTGTTGCAGGACTTGCAGTGGCAGGCGGTGCTGCGGCAATGGTAAGTGGAGTAAACCATAAGGATGATAATGTATATGAAACAGATAATATTCAGGATGATTCAGATAATAATCAGAATGGAGATGTCATAACTGCAGCAGAACAGGAAACAACACAGGATATGTCACAGGAAAATTGGAAAAATGCAATTATAGAGTGTTATAATGAACTTGAAGAAAGCAGTACTGAAGGTGGTAATGGCTATGCACTAATGAAGACAGGAGAAGATAAGACACCTACTCTTGTTGTTGCCAGAGGGATATTTAATCATAAAATAGATGGTTCACGCTGGAGAGAAACACCTTTTAAGTCAGAGCAGGAATATGTTGATGCGATGACAAAAACAGCAACAGTAAAATTTCTGTCGGATGATAAATGCGTAGTCAGGGGAATATGTGAAATGGAATTGTATACATCGGATAAAACAGGTAAAAAGGCAGTAAAGCTGGAGGCTGACTCACCGATGACTGAGACGGGGGATTATGTACTTATGTATGGAATGCCATACTATTATCTTACATATATTCCAGAAAAAAAAGAAATTGTTGTTGATCTGGTTGGAAGCACAGATGTATTGGCAGCATATACTATACAGGATGAAAAAAATAAAATAAGTCAGGTCGGGGTGTATACAAGTGAATATGATGATATGGCATACAGAAAGGATATAGTATATTATTGCAGTATTGAAGAAGCATTAAACAATATAAATACAGTTGTGGAAAGAGAACTGAAATAGATATTGAGTAGGAATGTAATATGAATTATAATAATATAAAATATTTAACTGAAACAATCAGGTCAGTGTAAGGATTGATATGGAGGACATAAAGTGAGCAATAAGACAAAAATAATAGCAGTCGCAGGAAAGGGCGGCGTTGGAAAGACATCACTTGCAGGAGTAATAGTAAAGCTGCTTGTTGAAAGCTTTCCGGATAAGAAGATACTTGCAATCGATGCAGACCCGGCAGTCGGACTGTCGACAGTGTTAAATGTAGATGTAGACAAAACTATAGATGACATAAGAAAAGAAGTTATAAAAAATGTTGAGGACGGTGATACCAAGTCAGCAGTTGAGCTTCTGGGAGAGGCTAAGTATGAAATATACGATGCATTAAAGGAGCAGGATGGTTATGCATTTATAGCAATAGGAAGACCTGAAAGCGCAGGCTGTTATTGCAGGATTAATTCATATCTCAAGGAAGTTATCACGATGCTCTCAGACCAGTTTGACTATGTTGTTATAGATGGCGAGGCCGGTATTGAGCAGATAAACAGAAGAGTTATGGAGAAGGTGACACATCTTCTGCTTGTAACGGATGCAAGTAAGAAGGGTTGTCAGGTAGTTAAGACTATTAAAGGCGTAGCTGATGAGCTTGTTATGTATGATAAGATAGGAGTTATCGCAAACAGACTTCCAGATAGTAAGGTAACAGACCTTATGGATATAGGCGGTATGCAGCTCCTTGCGGCTATAGAAAGTGACAATGAGCTTGCAAGAGCCGATGTTTTAGGTGAAAATGTATTAAAACTTGCAGATGATACAAGGATAGTTAAAGGGGCAAGAGAGGCGCTTGTTAATATTGGAATATTATAGGATTGCGGGAATTGCGAAGCAATGTAGCAATCCGGGTATATTATTATGTAAAGGTTAAAAGATAAATAGGTCGTTCGTGCCTGCACGATAAGACTTTGACTTTGTGACCCGCCCGCCAAAACAGAAAGGATAACAACTTGAAAGATTTACAACATTTATATTATTTTGAGAAGCTTCTTGAAGATGTGAATAATGAACTTGTAAGAAAGGCACAGGAAAAGGGGGATATAGCCGTTGGAGCTGTATGTTTTCAGATTCCTGAACCACTGCTTAACCTTCCAGGATGCTTTTCAGTGAGATTGCGTGCGCCAAGGACAGGTTCTATAGAGATGGGCACATATTATATGAGCAGCATGCTATGTGAGGGGTGCAGAGCAATACTTGAACGTGCTATAGAAGGTGGATATAACTTTCTTGACTGCATAATAGCACCTGATGCATGTGCACAGATGAACAGATGTGTAGAGAATATAGAGAGGCAGAAGCTGTGTACTAAGGAAAAGTTTTTTGTGGAATATTCAGATGTTCCTATGAAGTCAGATGAGTCAGCACTAAAACATTATGTAAAGCAGATGAGGCTGCATGTTCTTGAGCCGCTTCACAATATATATGGAATAGATATATCAGATGAAGCCTTGAGGAAGGCTGTAAATGAACAGAATGAGATAAGCAGGCTTATAACAGAGATTGGAGATTACAGGAAAGAGGATAACCCAAGAATAACAGGCTATGAGTTCGCTGTGCTATGTCTTGCCACATATTGCTGCCCTAAGGAGTATCTTATTGATAAGTTAAGGGATACAGCTAAGGAGCTAAAGACAAGAGAACCTGACACTAAGAAGAACTACAGGGCAAGAGTAGCACTTATAGGCTCAGAGATAGATAACCCTGAACTTATAAAGCTGGCAGAGGAAGCTGGTGCGCTTGTTGTTGCTGATAGATTCTGTTTTGGTTCGATGCCTGGAAGAAGTGAAATAGTTCTTAACGATGATGAGGATGTTTTATATCAGATATGCAGACAGTATATGCAGTGGGGCAAATGTCCAAGATATATGAATACAGAGAAGATAAGGGAACGTGAAGAATATGTTGATTACATAGCAAAAGAATATAAAGCAGAGGGGCTTATATATGAGCAGATAAAGTTCTGTGATTACTGGGGCTATGAGAGAGCATCAGCTTTTCATGTTATGAGAGAAGATTATGGATATCCGGTACTCTCTATAGACAGACCTTATGTAGTAGGTTCTTCAGGTCAGATAAGGACAAGAATACAGGCATTTGTTGAGAGCCTTGAGATAAAGAAGATTAACAAGAACCGATAGCTTTTATAATTAAGAAAGATTAGAAATATTAATAAATGTGTTCAGATATATAAAATGAACAAGATATAAGCATAATTACATATAAAGTAAGATATAAGTGTAATCAGCTATATAATTAAAATAATAAACTATAAACGTAATCAGAATATTATTAAAAATAATCAGGATATAAATTTAATTAAAAATAATATTGGATGATATACTTAATAAAAATTGATATACAGAATAAGATGGAGAATAACACATGTCAAGTAAGCTTGGAAGCGAGCCGCTTGGTAAGTTCTACACAGGTAAGAAACCGAAGAAAAGACGTGAATGGCGTGGACTTAAGGATACCTGGTATGATTATACAAGATGGCTTGGATATTGGAAAACATTAATAACATTTATAATAAAGCCCAATAATATGAAGGGCTTTTTCAGGTATCGCTGGATGATGAATTATCTTGCACTGCCAGATTTTATGGACAGGCACACAGAAGGTATGAGAGGCTTACAGCTTCGTATGGCGCACAATGCACTCGGACTTATAGTGACAGATATATGCAGTATGTTGGGACAGATATTTAAGGCTGACCCTGCCATAGGAAACGATAAAGAGCTTAATAAAAAGATAGTGCTTTTTGATGAAAATATGATGAGTACGCTTATGGGCGGATTTCCTAATCTTGTATGGCTGTCGGTTGAAGTGCCAGCCGTGTATACAAGCTCTATGATGTCACAGGATGGCGTGAGTTATTATGTAGATGTGACACATGAGTATGGAGTGCCATCAGATGTATGTCCTATGCCGGCAGCTGAACTTGGTGTTGCACTTGCAGACGACTTTCCGCTTATCGGATGTTGTGCAGTACAGTGTAATACAACATGTGATGGAAGCCTTATGGGTAACGGAATAGAGGCGAGATCTTTTAAGATACCGACATTCCAGCTTGCAGTTCCTATAAGACACAGACAGGAAAGTGTTCAGGAATATGCGGCAGAAGAAGTGCTTAATGCGATACATTTTATAGAGGAGCAGACTGGCGAAAAGTTTGACTGGGATGCATTCTTTAAGAGTATGGAAAGATTTAACGCAGAAACAGATGAATTCCTTGAGTGGATGGAAATATCAAAAACAGACTATCCACAGGTAATGGGTGTAACTCTTGCACTTTACAGATATGGTGTTTATCAGGCTGCTGGTGGAAGAAATCAGGCATTCCTTGATATGGATAAGAAGCTTACACGTATGGCGATGGAAGGTTATGATAAGAAGCAGCTTGCGGCTAAGGAATACCGTCACCGTGCCATGACATGGGGCGTTCAGGCGGCATATTATACGGCACTTCCTATATGGCTGCTCAACTGCTGGGGAGTTGTCACAATAGCAGATATGCTTAGTATGGTATCAACTGAAAAGGTTAATACAAAGGATAAGCATCAGGCTATGTTAGACCTTGCATATTTATATGAGAATATGATTATGAGAAACCGTTCTAACGGTGGTTATGAAACAGGTGTTGAGGCACTCTGGAGATTTTGTGAAATGTTCCGTATAGATATAGTTATTATGTATGTACATATGGGGTGCAAGTCTATGTCAGGCTATCACGGACTTTTTGAAGAAGAGGCAAGAAAGCACGGAGTACATCTTATATGGGTAACGCATAATCTTATGTGTCCGGAAGACGGCAGCAGAAGGGATATGCGAACAGAGATAAACAGATATATGCGAACAGTATTTCGTGAAGAGCCGCTTGACCCTACACTTGAGGACTTTGATGATAAGCAGAACTGGTAGTAATATAATGAGCGCAAAAGAAAAGAAAGCGGCTGCGAAGCAGACATTTTCTTTTCATGCGCCATTAACGAACGAACGGTCATGCGAAGCAGGACGAAAGAGTGCGTAAGCACGGGTTCGTGAGTGTAGGAGTGAAAAAGAGAAAATTATGATATAATGAGCGCAAAAGAAAAGAAAGCGGCTGCGAAGCAGACATTTTCTTTTCATGCGCCATTAACGAACGAACGGTCATGCGAAGCAGACAGCATGTATTGTACAAGGAAGATATGGAGGACATATGAGTAAGTTTTATGGCGGTTGTGATGCCGGAAGTACATATACAAAATGTGTAATATTAGACGAAAATGGAAAGATAGTGGCAGATGTTACTAAAAGAAGCAGGATTAATCCCGTGTTAAGTGCAAAGGATGCCCTTGATACAGCTATAGGTATGGTTGATGGACTTAACAGTGCAGAGGAGCTTGAGTATCTCATAGGAACAGGTTACGGACGTAATAAAGTTCCATTTGCCGATGAGAATATATCAGAGATAAGCTGTCATGCCATGGGAGTCCATGTGACAGACCCTTCTGTTAAAGCTATCATAGATATAGGTGGACAGGATGTTAAGGGTATAGCCATAGATACAGACGGAACAGTCCTTAACTTTGCCATGAATGATAAATGTGCAGCAGGAACAGGACGATTCTTTGAGTCGATGGCAAGAGCCTTTGAGATGAGCCTTGATGATTTCTCAAAGCTTTCGCTATCAGCTAAAAATGTTATTCCAATAACAGCACAGTGTGCAGTGTTTGCAGAGAGTGAAGTTATATCGCTTGTAGGTGAGGGAAAGCCTATGGATGAAATAGCGGCAGGTATAGAGCTTTCAGTTGCTAAAAGATGCTTTGTTATGGCAAAAAAAGCCGGAGTAGTAGATTCAGTCACACTTACGGGCGGCTGTGCCAAGAATGAAGGCTTAAAGCAGGCGATAGAAAAGGTACTTAAGGTAAAGGTGGTAGAGCTGCCAGTGGATCCACAGCTTATGGGTGCACTTGGCGCAGCAGAGTATGCAAGACAGAAGGGAAGAGTTAAGCAGTGATAATATTAAAAATAGCAGCAATAACAGCCATAGTTCTGGTTATATTATTTATACTCACATTGATCATATATTTCTTTAATCTTGATATGAAGTTTGCCGCATGTCTTATAAAACCGCTTACAGCTTATTATAACTGGTCGGGAAACAGAAGAAAAAAGCATAAAGAAAAGCAAAAGGAAAAGCAGCAGGGATGATGCTGCATAAGAAAGGCTGAATGTAATATGCAGGTTCTAAGTATTTATGATAAAGATATATCAGAGTTAAAGAAGTGCTTTAATTCTGATGCTTATGGAAATATTAAAAAGCTTCCGGCAGATAAATCATGGGAGGTTACAGCACAGGAAAGTCTGGTTCTAAAGCGTGATATGGCATATGAGCTTGGTGGAGGTATGAATAAAGCCATTAGTTCAATAGCCTTTACTACGTCAAGTGAATGTGTTAGTGATGACGGAGTATATCTTATGGGAGAAGATCTGCAGGATATAAAGGAAGATATATCATATGCAAGATTCACTTTTATACGTCTGAACGAGTCTTATATTAAGAATATACAGGAAAAAAATGCAGAAGCCCTGCATGCTGCTCTGCGTGCTATTGACTATGTGAGATATCATAATTTTCCTAAAGGGTATATGATGAGAATATCATCAGTAAAGGAAAGAGAACCAGTAAGGGTGTCAAAACAGGCAATAGCAGATGGCATGACATTTTCACATATAGGATCTGAGATGATAAATGCATACAGGAAACGTAAGGAAGTTGAAGCAGTACAGATATACTTTCTGACAAGTAAAACAGCGGATTATGAGCTTTTATATGATAAGGCACATAGAATTGAACAGATTACAGATTCGCTTAATCATATGTTTAACGGCCTGGTTATGGATTGTTCAGCCTGTAAGAGCAGAGAGCTGTGTGATGAGATAGATGGGATGAAAGAGTTACATAAGAACCTTTCATCCATCTGATAGAGCTTGGTTGTCTCTGCTTTTTTTACTTTTGATTTTATTCTTATACATGATGGAATCTACAGCTTTAAAGCAGTTATCAATACCACTTTCGTCTATAGCACCATATCCGGTTGCAACAGAATATGGATAGTCCGTTGTAGCTGCAATATTATTAACAGCCTGATGAAATGTTTTAAGACATTTGTTGATGATATCAAGGCTTGTATTGTTGATTATGACACAGAATTCATCACCGCCGATTCTATAGCACTGACCGATTTCCATGAAATTCTCGTGCATAAGCCTTGCAGTATTCTTAATAGCTTCATCACCGAAACGGTGTCCATATGTATCGTTGATATGCTTAAGATTATTAAGGTCTGCGATGAGTATATATCTGTGTGATTCTACGCTTAAGCGTTCTTTTTCCATGGCAAGCTCAAAGGCAGAACGGTTGTTTATATGTGTCATGGCATCAGTGAATGCCAGTTCCTTGTATATTTTATTACGTGTGTTTTGTATAAAACTATCTTTGATAACATGAAATATCGAAAAACTGGAAAATACAAGCAGTAAAGTAACACCATATACAGAAAATCTTATTCTTTCAAAAGCTGAATTGTTTGAATAGCAGCATATAATATCAAGAATAAGAAAGAATGATATTATCATAATAGATATAAATATATAAAACTCTCTGATTGTGTTTGTTTTCCAGTTTTTAATATAAGTTATTATGACTGCCAATGTAATAGAGAGTATCTCAATATGAACAATCCATAGTACATTGGATACAATTATCAACCCCATAAGCTGCATGACAAATATAACGATGATTGAGAGTATTTCACACCAGTATGCTATATACATATAAGCTTCATCCTTGATATGGTCAAAGGTAAGAAGAAAACCGGTTACTGCGATTGGAAATAAAAAGTAACAGCAATATTCCATATATGATGTAAAAGTTCCATGGCTGAAAAACAGCTGGATTACAGTGGAGTTGCAGATTGTCCATATACCAGCAAGCATAGATGTAAGTCCAAGCCAGTAAAGCCTTTTAGATAAATCAGTTTTTATTATAAAAGCTGTTATTAAAAGTATAATGCCACATATGCAGGCAAGAAAACCTACTATCAGCTGGAATGCATGATGGCATAATATATCAAATATAAGGGCACTTTTAGTACCAGTTGAGATATGAAGAAGATTCGTAATATCAATCTGTGAATTCATATCTATAGTAAGAGTAAAATCGTGCTGTGGGACTTTAACAAAATACCAGTGAGAAGGTCTTGCTAATCCGGCAAAATCGATTATATCATTTTCAGTGTATACCTGTTCATTATCAATATATATATTAACTGCAGAGTTGTATGCATAAAAAGAAATATAATTACCAGCTAATTCATCAGCATGAATAAAACGTGTCAGAGTTACTGATTTGGTTTTTCCAGTGAGCCTTGCAGGAAGATTGATTGATGAATTAGTATTATTGAAGCTTATATTATAATTATCAGTTATGGTATTGGTTGATTCGTTGTTAAGGCATAATCCACTTATCCTTGTATTGCAATATATGGCTATACCTAAGAATAAAAAAGCAGTAAGGATAAAACATATACTTATATTGACAGAAGATGAATTTGTAATTATATTAAACTTATTAGCAAAGCAATGCTTTTTATTTGAAAATATATTCTGCATAATTAGATGTTATCCTTTCTGATAATATTTTGATTGATGGGTTAAAATACCACTTTAGTACTATATAATAGTACTAATTACCCACAAACCTGGATATTATAGCATAGGTCTGTAATTTAATTCAAGTACCAGAATGTATCAAATTAAAATTTTAAGGCATTGGAAAAGGAGGATTATTGTGTATAGAGAAGATTATAGTGTAGTTATTCCAAAGTTTAACGAGGTTAAGGTATCAATAGATGAGCTTGGTGCAGTAAGTGGAAAGCTTGATGTTAAAACAGGACATGATAATGCCGTTATTATTAATAATGCGATAAGAAGCTTATCTGAAAATGGTGGTGGTACTGTAGTAGTACCAGCTGGAATATGGGCCTGTGCACCTATAAGAATATTGTCTGGAATCAATCTTCATCTTGAGAGTCAGGCTATGCTTAAGTTTATAAAGTCAAAGGAAGACTATCCTTTAATAATAACTAATTATGAAGGTCAGCAGTGTATACGTGCTGTTTCACCAGTGACAGCAGAGAATGCAGAAAATATAGCTATAACAGGCGAAGGAATCATAGACGGAAGTGGAGATGAGTGGCGTCCAGTCAAGAGATTCAAGGTAACAGACAAGCAGTGGGAAGCACTTCTTAAGAAGAGTGATAATGTGTTTGTAACAAAAGAAACAGAAGTATGGATGCCATCAAAGTCAAGCCTTGTTGGAAACGAGAAGAATATCCAGGGTGATACAGAGGATATTATAGACGAAGCTTCTGAATATTATGATTTTTACAGACCAGTCATGATAAGCTTAAGATATTGCAGGAATATTCTTTTACAGGGAGTTACATTTATGAATTCACCAGCATGGAATATTCATCCATTTTTCTGCAGGAGTCTTACAGTAGATCATGTAAATGTGCGTAATCCATACTATGCACAGAATGGTGATGGAATAGATGTTGAATCATGTACAGATGTACATATACATCATAGTGTGTTTGAAACTGGCGATGATGCGATATGCATAAAATCAGGAAAGAATGCAGTTGCAAGAACCATAGAAGGTCCATGCAGCAACATATATGTTCATGACTGTATTGTAAATGAAGGGCATGGTGGCTTTGTAATAGGAAGCGAAATGTCAAGAGACGTTAAAGATATACTTGTTGAGAACTGTACATTTACAGGTACTGATGTTGGTGTGAGGGTGAAGAGTGCATTAGGACGAGGCGGAGTAGTTGAGAACATAACAATCCGTAATATTAATATGATAAATATTAAGGGTGAGGGAGTAATACTTACAATGTCTTATGTTCTTAATCTTCTTAACCGTGATGAGACTAATGCTATGGACAATGAAGAAGATATTCCATATTTTAAGAATATGAATATGGAAAACATAACATGTCTGGGTTGTAAGGAATTTGTTAAGATAGAGCCTTTGGAGGGACGTCCTGAAACAATATCAGATATTATAGTGAATGGAAAGAAATATTGTTAAAATAAATAATAATATTATTATTATGATATTATTATTGATAATATTATTATTGAGCATATGAATGTAATGGGGGAAGGAAAAACTGTAATCTGGCAGTTGTTTCTTTCCCTTTTATATGGATAACGAATATTGTGATGTGTGTAATGAAAATATAAAATATGTTTTTCGGATACATGAATGGAGATAAATATGAAAAATAATAAGTATGAAATAGACATGTGCAACGGCACAATAATGGATAAACTCATATCATTTGCACTGCCACTTATGATATCAGGAATGCTTCAGCTTATGTTTAATGCTGTTGATATAATAGTTGTAGGACGTTTTACAGGAAGTCAGGCGTTAGCAGCAGTTGGTTCGACGACAGCGCTTATATGTACATTCACTAATCTTTTTATAGGTGTATCGCTTGGAGCTAATGTACTTGCCGCACGGTTCTATGCTTCAGGAAAGACAAAGGAAATGTCTGAAACAGTACATACAGCTATATTACTTGCTTTAATAAGCGGTATTGCCATGAGTATTATAGGAATATTATGTGCAAGAGAATCTCTTGTGCTTATTGCAACGCCGGATGATATTATCGGGCAGGCAGCATTATATCTCAGGATATATTTTTTGGGCATGCCATTTTTTATGTTATATAATTATGGTGCAGCAATATTAAGGGCGGTTGGTGATACCAAGAGACCGCTTATGTACTTAATAGCTGCTGGTACAGCGAATGCAGTATTAGATCTCATCCTTGTAATTATATTTAAAATGGGTGTAGCTGGTGTAGCCATAGGCACAATAACATCGCAGTTTATTTCGTGTGTGCTCGTTATAAGGTGTCTGTGCAAGACCAATGCCATATATAAGTTATACATATCAAAGCTTAGGATAAAGAAGTATTATCTTATCCAGATACTTAAGGTAGGACTTCCAGCAGGTATACAGAGTACAGTTATTAACTTTTCAAATGTTTTGTTACAGTCATCTGTTAATTCATTTGGAGAAATAGCTATGGCTGGTTACACAGCAGCCAACAATATACTTGGATTTTTATATGTATCAGTTAATTCAGTTACACAGGCATGTATGAGTTTTACAAGCCAGAATTATGGTGTGCGCAAGTTTAAAAGAATGGATAAGGTGCTTGCTGACTGTGCGATATTGTCAATAATAGTATCTGTAGTTATAGGTGGCGGCTCATATCTTTTAGGACATCAGATACTAGGAATATATACTAAGCAGGAAGATGTAATACAATGTGGTATGGAGATTCTTTCCATATCAACTATTCCATATTTTCTGTGTGGTCTTATGGATATGATTCCGGGTTCTATGAGAGGAGTTGGATATTCGGCAGTTCCTATGATACTTTCTATAATCGGAACAGTTGGAACAAGGCTTGTATGGATATATGGAGTATTCCCTGAGCACAGGTCATTGTATGTTTTGTTTATGTCATATCCAGTTTCATGGGGCTTGACGATAGTCATGCAGGCAATATGCCTTGTGTTTGTAAGAAGGAAAATAAGGAAGTAAGATAAGTAAGATATATAAATTATATAAAGAAGTCGGGGTCAAAAGACCCCGACTTAATAATTTTTCTTTAATTATAGTCTATAATTCTAGAATCCAACGCAATTACCTTTAAGAGTTGCGCCTGTTATATTAACCTTACCATTAATGTTAGTACAATCCTGGATAACAGCCTTGCCAAATGTCACCTTGTAACCAAGTGCAGATGGCTTTCCAGTTAATGGCCAGTGATAATTGTTACCCTTATTAGAATCTGATACACAGTTCTTCATAGTTACAACACCGCTCTGGTTGTTTCTGTCAAAACCATTAGCATAGTTGCCCTTAGCGCTACAGCCAATGAGAGTGTGGTTAAGTGGGTCAAGATGTGCAGCGACACCAGGTGTCTTGTTATCAACGCCACCCATCTTAAAACCGTTACCATCACCATAGATACCATTGCATAAACCGTTGTAGTTTGCCTGACAGTTAACAAGTGTGACAGCACCATGGGCAGCATAGCAATCCCATCCGTCATCACTGTTATATTCAGCTATACAGTTTTCAAAGTAGTTACCTTCACCAGAATGAAGCTTTACAGCAAAGCCGTCAGCATTTTCCCACTTGGCATCAGCATTGTGATGTGATGTACAGCTATAGAACTTGTTGTTAGCACCACCGTTGCTTACCTGGAAACCAGCATCTTCATTGTAGCAGCATACAACATTCTTTAATGTGTTGTTAGAACCAGAGATGAAGATTCCGTTGTCAGAAGCCTTAGTTACTGTTATATTCTCAAGAGTGCTTCCGTTACCAGAGATTGTGATACCTCTTCCAGAACTTCCGCTTGTCTGTGAAAAGTCAATAGTTGCATTGTTCTTACCAACGATATTAACCCCAGCAGGAAGAGAAACAGCACCAGATTTAACAGTTCCGTCAATAACGATAGTCTGTCCTGATTTAGCTTTCTTAACAGCATCTGCAAGTGAAGTACCACCATTCTTAACAGTTATATCACCAGTTACAGTTGAACCAGAGCTTCCAGAAGAACTACCTGAAGAACTGCTTCCAGAGGAACCACTGCCTGAGCTGCCAGAATTATTTCCAGAGCCATTAGAATTAACCTGTATCTTATAAATGTTGATTCCGCTGTTAGCAGAATAAAGATATACATAGCCAGAAGAACCAGAATATGTATAAGTTTGTAAAGAAGCATTCTTGTCAGCAGACATTGTTCCTAACTTCTTCCCCTTAGAGTCAGCAACAACGAGTGAACGTGTAGAGCTTCCGCTGCTTCTTAAAACAACCTTTATAGTATCAGAACCTGAAACAGGAACCTTAACTGCACGATAAGATGTAGAACCAGTTCCACCAAGTGCCAGGCAGTAAGTATAAGCTGTACCACTAACAGTAACAGATTCTGCTTTTACCTGCATTGATTTAGAGCTTGTAGCGATAAGACCTAAACCATCAATAGTCTTTGATGATGTTATCTTACCAAGATTCTTGAAGCTGGAATCTTGAAATTCCATGATGTGTTGGTTGCGGCGTTGACAGATACACTAGTAGCTGCTGTAAAGCATACAAGAGCTAAAGTTAGAATAGCCGCAAATACTTTTTTTGCTTTTTTAAACATTATGAAAAACCTCCCAAAATAATAAAATAAGTTTGCTATCACGTAAAATAACATAAAAATAAATAATTTGAAATGGAATAATACAACAAAGATTTATACAAACTATTATGCAAAATGCACATAAAAGATAGTTAAAATAATAACAAATTTGTGATAATAGCACACTGCGACTAAGTTTTTGACCTCAAAGCAATATTTATGTATACTGTGAAGAGTTGATGGATTGAAGTGTTTAAGGATTACATATATAAACACATTGTTGTATTCACCTTTGATATAACAGAAATAACAAAATAAAATAAAGAAAGAGGGATAATTGATAAAATATGAATAGCAAAACAGGTAATTATAGTAAACAGCAGTTAAAAGATCAGCTTGAGTCTATGGGACTTAAAGGTGATGAAACTATACTTATACACTCATCAATGAAGGCTATAGGAGCGGTTGATGGTGGTGCTGACACAGTGCTTGATGTGTGGATGGAATATTTCAAGAATGGTCTTTTACTTCTGCCAACACACACATGGAAGACTGTAAATGCGGACAATCCGGTATATAATCCATATACAACGCCATCCTGTGTAGGACTGCTCACGAACATGTTTATGAAAAGAGACGGGGTTATACGTTCGCTTCATCCTACCCACAGCATGTCTGGTTACGGAAAAAATGCCGCAGAATATCTGGCAGGTGAGGAATATAATAATACACCATGTACGCCGGGTGGCTGTTATGACAGGCTTAAAGAGGTCGGCGGCAAAGTGCTGCTTGTAGGTGTCGGTCACGAAAGAAACACTTATATACATAGTGTTGAAGAGGTGTTAAATGTGCCTAACAGATTGTCGGATATGCCTATGGAGCTTGTTATAGAGCTTCAGGAGGAAAGTAATAACAGTGGAAAGCTTCCACCATATAACAGGGATGATGGCTGGAAAAAGCATACTGATAACAAATTATGCAGAAAAGTATATGTAAGAAAGCACTACAATGCACAGCAGCCGCATATATCTGAGGATTTTGTCAAGCTGAACAAGATATTCTTAGACAGAGGAGTTGTCAGAAAGGTGAAGTTTGGCGATGCAGACAGTCTGTTATGTGATGCTAAAGGGATGTTTAATATTGTCAGACAGGTGATTGCACCAGACCCAGAGTGCATTGTAACTAAGGATACATTATCTATGCCAGAGTATTAAGCTGGATATATCATTTATTTAAAATTATCAAATGATGTTGGGGTTAAAAGGTAATTAGAATTAGCATAGCTGGTTAATGTGATTATAGGAAAAAACTATAACTACATATATTTTATTAGGATTATGCAAATGTAATATTTTATAATATAATAACCACATAAACATACAAGAAATATAGGAAATTAGTGAAAGAAACAGGAAGTGGTGGAATATATGAAACAAATATTATGCTTTGGAGATTCTAATACATGGGGACTTATCCCTAAGACTAATAAAAGATATGAGTGGGGCGTAAGGTGGACAAGCCTTCTTAATGAAAGCCTGAATGATAAAAAGGAAGGTGGATATCGTGTTATAGAGGAAGGCTTGTGTGGCAGGACAACCGTATTTGACGACCCGTTAAGAGATGGACGAAATGGTGTTAAAATTCTGCCAACTATATTGGAAACCCACAATCCGGTTGACATAGTGATAATTATGCTTGGAACTAACGACTGCAAGACTGTCTACAATGCATCAGCAGAATTTATAGGTCAGGGCGTAAAAAGACTTATCGGACAGGTGAAAAACCACATACCAGAAAGTAAAATACTTGTAATATCGCCTATACATCTTGGCGAGGGCGTTTGGGAGTCAGACTATGACCCTGAATTCTCCAGTGCTTCCGTGAACCTGTCAAGAGAGCTTTCAGATGTATACAAAAAGATTGCAACACAGGAAAATGTTGGGTTTATAGCAGCTTCAGAAGTTGCATCCCCAAGCACTGCCGACAGAGAGCATCTTAATGAGGAAGGACATAAGAGGCTTGCAAGGAAGGTGGAGGAGTGGGTTGAAAATGTGGCGTAATTGTGGGGCAGATAAAGCGTAAATTACGATATAATGAGCGCAAGAGAAAAGGAAGCGGCTGCGGAGCAGACATTTACTTTTCTTGCGCCATTAACGAACGAACAGTCATGCGAAGCAGG
>ERZ860590.85-NODE-85-length-93503-cov-17.523874_pt1 | contig 93503 bp, 83 predicted proteins | sample MGYA00509975_ERZ860590 | MGnify/ENA primary metagenome ERZ860590 (study PRJEB30046, sample SAMN00715250) | human gut metagenome | study: EMG produced TPA metagenomics assembly of the A metagenome-wide association study of gut microbiota in type 2... | reverse complement strand
GTTGAAGATTTGAGTCATTCCGACTTTTGTAGCTAAAATTGCCTTCTTCATTGATTTTCCTCCTGTTTAATCTACAGCGGACAAGATGATGTGTGATACACAGCGCATCCTGTCATCCTAGAACAGCTAATATAAGTGGAACCCGCACCACTGCTTGTTACTTCTATATTAAACCCTTAGGATTATTGCTTTAATAATGAAAAATTCCAGATAATGATTAATTCATTACCTTAAGGTTGATGAATACACCAGCTGGCATCTCTAACTTAGATAATGCATCTACAGTCTTCTGAGATGGTGATAATACATCGATAAGTCTCTTATGAGTTCTCTGCTCGAACTGCTCTCTTGAATCCTTGTACTTGTGAACAGCTCTAAGAATAGTAACAACTTCCTTCTTTGTTGGAAGAGGTACCGGACCACTCACCTGTGCTCCTGTCTTCTTAGCAGTTTCGATGATTTTCTTAGCTGACTGATCAATCAACTGATGATCGTAAGCCTTCAGAGTAATTCTGATTACCTGATTTGCCATAAAAAAAGTCGCCTCCTTCGCACTTTATTGTTTAAGTACGACAAGCGGTGACTGTACACACTCCCACGCGTATCATATAGTCTCATTCATAATTCGACCCACGCGCGTCATTTCTGCGAATTGCAGATGATTTTGGTACAGTGACTTGTCGCCAGTTTCTTCGCCGGAGATTATCTCCAGCATTGACATTCGCTCCACGGAAAACCTGCTTTATTAAAGCAGCAACCTCACGCTTCACAGCTATCAATGTCACAGCAAGTATTAATATACACTACTCTCTATATAAAATCAACAGAAAAAATTGTATTTTTTTTAGTACAATATAGAACAAATTTGACCGGAACATAAGTCCCGGTCAAAACAGTATTTTAATAAAATCCAAATCCAAGATACATAGAATTAATCTTCCACTTACCATCTTCATATTTATAATATATGTAAGCTGAATTATTGTTATTATTCTTGTCGTTAGCTTTATCACTTCCTGAGTATTGTATCTTGTATGTATATCCTAGTTTAATTGAAACTTTAATCACCGGGCATCCATCATCTGAATCCACTCTGAAAGATGTATCCGCGATAGAAGCTGTGAATTTGGAAATCTTCAAATTGGATACAGTTTTGTATTTGTCATTGTAGCTGTCGTAAATATTCTTATAAGCTGACTCTATGTTCTTCTTTTCTTCTTTACACACCCTGTCGGCTATAGCTGAATAATCTTTCTTTGCCTGTACAGCATTAATTATTGCATCCACATCTGTTCTTGCCTGTGTCTTAAGTTCTTCAAGCTTCGAATTAACATATTTTGCATTGTATGTTCCAACAGTAAATGTATCTTCATCATGTGCTGCATAAAGCTGTGTTGTGTAGTCCTCTATAAATTCTCCAGTTACCTTAATATTATTCTTTCCATTGAACAGATATGGTATAACATATTCATCAGAAGAGCCGTTTCCATTCTTAGATGCATCCGACTTATATCCATCACCGACAATAACATCATTAATATATAACGTAAGTCCCTTTGGAACCTTTATTGTAACATCCTTTACTACAAGATTCTCAGCGCTGACTTTATACTTCTTAAAGAAAAGCATATAGTGCTTATTGGCTACTGTTAGATACACATCATTATACTGCATTCCCGAATCTGTTATATATCCGACCTTAACAGCCTTGTTACCAGGCATCTTGCTATATGTTGAGACAATGTCATCTGCTGCCATCTTTTCAACTTTCTCACCAGTCGCATCTGCATGAACATTAATAAATGCTTCCTTAGTAAGGAACTCCCCATCTGGTAGATTAATAAGACTATACGCATCATTCCATTCGCACTCTGCAACCGCCTTAACATACTGCTTGGCAGTTTTCTTATAATCTGTCACATTGTTTCCCACACATACAAATATAATTATGGCAGCTATCACAGCAACTCCCGCAGCTACAATTGCAATTATACCCTTAGGGAATCTGGCAGGCTTATTATTGGCAGGCTGCTGACCAGAATTCTGACCTGTAAACTGTGTAGGCTGTACAGGCTGTTGGCCAAAAGCCTGCTGTGGCTGAACTGGAACACTTTGCTGTACCGGTGTTACTTCCGGCTCTGCTTTCACACTCTCCTGTACTGGTGTTTCCTCCGACCCTGCTGGCACATTCTCCTGTACCGGTGTTACCTCTGGCTCTTCTTCCACACTTTCCTGCACCGGTGTCTCCTGAGGCACATCTATCACTAGACGTGTTCCACAGTTTCCACAGAATAGTGCATCGTCCTCGTTCTTTGTTCCGCAATTTGGACAAAACATAATTTTCCCTCCCTCATATGATTAATATAGTAAATCATATATCATCATACCATGAATATATGATTTGCTCAACCAAATAATCTGTTCTGATGTCACTTGTTTTGTTAATATTTACTACTGTTTCTGTTTCTCTATTTTTTCTGCAAGATCATTAAGATATTCCCATCGCTCCATCTTTTCTTCAAGCTGCCTTTCCACATCTTCCTTTTCCTTAGTAAGTTCTGCAAGCTTAGAATAAGAAGTTGCATTCTTTGCAATCTCGTCATCAAGTTCTGAAACTTTAGTTTCAAGCTCCTCTATATCATCATCTATAGTCTCATATTCCTTCTGCTCCATATATGTGAACTTAATCTTATTCTCATGGCTGTTATATGCTTTCTTCACCTGACCTGCTGCCTTTGATTTTGGCGCATCAGATGTTCCATTTGATTCCACATTATATATAGAAGAAACACATTTATCCCTGTAGTCCGTATAACCACCTTCATACTGTGTAAGGTGGCCTCCTGCCTCAAATGCAAATATCCTGTCAACAACTCTGTCAAGGAAATATCTGTCATGTGAAACTGTGATTACAATACCTGCAAATCCATCAAGATACTCCTCAAGAATCTCAAGAGTCTCAATATCAAGGTCGTTGGTAGGCTCGTCGAGAATAAGTACATTTGGCGCACTCATAAGAACACTTAACAGATAAAGTCTTCTCTTCTCACCACCTGACAGCTTGCTTATAGGCGTCCACTGCTGCTTCGGTGTAAAAAGAAACTTCTCACACATCTGTGACGCTGTTGCCTTTCCATCTGCCGTCGTAACATATTCGCCTATGCTTCTTACGAACTCTAGCACAGTAAGGCTGTCGTCAAGTGGTTCGTTCTCCTGCATGAAATATCCAATTCTTACAGTCTCTCCAACCTCAACACTACCACTGTCCGGTTCAAGCTGGCCTGCTATAATCTTCATAAGCGTAGACTTGCCGCATCCGTTATCACCGACAATACCTATTCTGTCATCTCTTAGAAAAATGTAGGTAAAATCGTCAATTATTGTCCTCTCTCCAAAGCTTTTGCAAATGTTGTGGAGTTCAACAGTCTTTCTTCCAAGCCTGCTGCTGACTGAATTCATATCCATAAGCTGCTTGTCAAATCTTGCTCTCGCCTGCTTTGAAGCCTCCTTCATATCCTCGAATCTGTCAATTCGTGCCTGCTGCTTGGTAGATCGAGCCTGGCATCCTCTTCTTATCCACGCGAGTTCCTTCCTTAATATATTCTGTCTCTTAGCCTCAGTTGCCCTCTCCATCTCCTCACGCTGGGTCTTCAGTTCAAGAAAGCCTGAATAATTCGTATCGTAGCTATAAAGGGAAGCTTTATCAAGCTCTACAATCCTGTTAGTTACATTATCAAGGAAATACCTGTCATGAGTAACCATGATAAGTTCTCCCTTGAAATTCTTAATAAACTGTTCCAGCCAGAGTACCATGTCATTATCAAGATGGTTCGTAGGTTCATCAAGAATAAGAAGTCTTGCCGGCTCAACTAAAGTTCTCGCAAGTGCCGCTCTCTTTTTCTGACCACCTGATAAAATATTCATCATTGCAGCGTGATTTGTTATTCCAAGCTTGTTAAGAATCTCTTTTGCTTTTGGCTGGCTGTCTGCATGCTTCCCACGCATAACATATTCCAGTACATTTTCATTATCATAATACAGAGGCGTCTGTGCAAGATATGCAAGCTCAATCCCCTTACCCTTTACAACCTGTCCTTCATCCGGCTCTTCAATGCCTGCAATAATCTTTAAAAGTGTAGACTTTCCGGTTCCGTTCACCCCTATAAGTCCAATCTTATCTCCACTGTTAATTCCCAGACTTATATTATTAAAAAGTTCCTTTTCTCCATAGGTCTTGCTGACCTTTTCAACATTTAATATATTCACAATTATCTCCGTTATATAAATTATTTGTCGTCATCTGAAAGATTATAGAAATTCTTAAGCTTCTGTGCAAGCTCCGGATCTTTCTTCTTCAGATGTTCATAATGCTTCCTCTTCTGCTCCATCATATGCTCATATACATACGGATTGTGAAGCTTTAATCTGTCAAGCATTTCCTTTCTGTGTTCCTTAAGCATCTGAATTGCATCAGGATTAATCTGTGCCAGCTTCTTCTCAACAACCACGCGGCGTTCATCAATTCTTTTCTCAATATCATCAATATCAAGATTCGGATATTTTTTATCGTCAAACAAATGCATTTCAAGTCGCTCAAGCAGTTCATTCTCATCAAAGAGTCCTATTCTTCCCCATGCAGCATGCTTTTCAGCATCAACAATAACATTCTTCTCATCTTTCTTGACGCTGCCAATCTCATCAGCCATCTCTGCTGCCATTTTCTCAAGCCATTCATCTGCATCTTCGCCAAAAGCCCACTCAATCTCAGCAAGTCTTTCATTGTCCTCATGTACCTCGCCAGAAACAGCCTGCTCTTCTTCCTCCTCGACAGGATAAGGTCTGTCAAGACCTGCATCTCTTAGGGCAAGCGGAATAGTTCTTCTTACAACACCTTTTTCAACAAACTCGCCTGCACCAAGCTCTCTTAACTGGTCATTTAGTGTGTGTTCATGCTCTGTAATATAGAATCTGATACCTTTCTTTTCAAGCACCTTATATAAAGACATAAGCCTGTCAACTGCCGTCACATCAATAGAGCCAACGCCTCCGGCGTCTACAATTACCCATTTAGTATTATCATCAAGATTCTTTTCTATATCATCAATAAATGTATTAATATTTGCAAAGAAAAGTGCCCCGTTAAATCTGTATATAACCACACCTTTTATCTTCTTTACATTGCTGTATCTGTTAAGACTATAGAATCCCTCCTGTCCCGGTATCACCCCGAGAAATGCTCTCGGCGGTTCAACAGCTTTTACAATAACTGCAATGAATGAAAGTATTACACCGATTACAACTCCGTATATCGTTCCAAATAACAGAACACCTAAGAAAGCACCTACAAATATTGCAAACTCAGTATGGTCTGTTTTCCATAATTTAACTGCAAGCCCGAATTCAGTAATTCCAATCAGTGCCGCAACAACAATTCCTGTAAGTATTGGTACAGGAAGATACTCAAGCACCGGCGTACCAAAAAGCACTATAAGAAGCATTGTCAGAGAAGCTGTTATTGACATGACCTGTGATTTGCAGCCAAACTGGTCTGCAATTCCTGTTCTTGACACACTTCCATTCAAAGGGCATCCGCCAATTACAGCAGAAACCGCATTTGCAGCAGCATAAGCCAGAATTTCTCTGTTGTTGCTTACCTTATAGCCATATTTGTTGGCATAATTATTAGTTGCCAGCAATGTCTGCGCCATGACAACACCTGCCACTGAAAGTCCAAGAAGTATTATCTCTGACGGATTCTTAAGCACAACTGACATATCAGGAAGCGATAATCCCGGCAGCCCCTTATCAACATGTGGAAGAAGCTTAACACCAAATCTGTCAATATGAAAAATTGCAGTTGCAATTGCACCAAGCACCATAAGAAGTACTGACATTGGAAACTTTGGAATTAACTTCTTCGCAACAAGAATAATCACAACTGTTCCGACTCCAAGCACTGCCGAGAGCAGATTAAATGAACCAAACTCGCCAGCTATATGCATAACGAGCTGTATCGCTTCGCCAGTCCCAGCATTGCCACCAAAAAGCTTTGCTGCCTGCATAAGAATTATTGTCACGCCAATACCGCTTATAAATCCCCCCATTACAGGTGTCGATATATAATTGACAATACGTCCTGCTTTGATAAAGAAGAAAAGCAGCAGCCACAATGCTGCAACCAAAGTTATCGCCGGAACTACTGCCTTTGCCTCCTCAGATCCTGACACTATTCCAAGCGTTGCAAGTGTTCCACCAACAAGTGCCGCCGGAGTTGCGTCCACTCCGAACACGAACTGCGGCGAAGATGTAACAAATCCATATATAAGCACTGGCAGAATAGAGCAGTACAGACCATACACCGCTGGCAGTCCCGCAATCTGTGAATATCCCATTGATATAGGAATTGACACAAGAGCAACAATTATTCCTGATACAATATCCTTCTGTATATTCTTTAAACTAACATTTTTCAATATGCATCGCCCCTTAATTAGATTTCGATAGAAATATATTAACATAAAACAAGCCTGTTCAAAACATTTTTGCACGATTGCAGTTATTAATATTTTCGTATATAATTATTTAATAACAAATGCGGTACCAAACCGCAACATATTTTAATATAGAAAAGGATACTTAATTATGTTTATAGCTGACAACTGGAAAGATTATGAAGTAATAGATACCTCTAAAGGTGAAAAGCTTGAGCGCTGGGGCAAGTACATTCTTGTACGTCCGGACCCACAGGTAATATGGGACACTCCTAAGAAAGAGCGTGGCTGGAAGAATATGAACGGTCACTACCACAGAAGTTCTAAGGGTGGAGGAGAATGGGAGTTCTTTGACCTTCCACAGCAGTGGCAGATTCATTATAACAGCCCTTCATTTGAACAGGAGCTGACATTCAACTTAAAGCCATTCAGCTTCAAACACACAGGAATATTCCCTGAGCAGGCTGCTAACTGGGACTGGTTTGGAAAGATAATCTCTGATGCCAGAAAAGAACGTGGCAGTGAACCCATAAAGGTTCTTAACCTGTTTGCTTATACAGGTGGCGCAACACTTGCATGTGCAGCCGCAGGTGCTAATGTTACACATGTAGATGCTTCTAAAGGTATAGTCGCATGGGCTAAAGAAAATGCACAGTCTTCAGGACTTATTGACAAGCCTATCCGATGGATAGTTGATGACTGTGTAAAGTTTGTAGAAAGAGAGATAAGAAGAGGCAACCATTACGATGCAATTATCATGGATCCGCCTTCATATGGACGTGGTCCTAAAGGAGAAATCTGGAAAATAGAAGAAGCCATACACCCGCTTGTTAAGCTTTGTGCACAGCTTCTTTCTGATGAACCATTATTTTTCCTTATTAATTCATACACTACAGGTCTTCAGCCAGCCGTTCTTACTTATATGTTAAGCACAGAACTTAAGAGCTTTGGCGGACACTGTGATTCACAGGAAGTAGGTCTTCCTGTTTCAAGTAACGGACTTGTACTTCCATGTGGTGCTTCTGGCCGCTGGATGAAATAATTAATACACAACACCATCGAGTGACGGCGATTCTTCGCCGTCATTCACAATTCTGATAACAAGATGATTAGGCAGACATGTGATTGGCATTAAAGGCTCAGATATATAGCCCATGTTCACACACAGCTTATCCGGACAGCTTGCATCAGCAATCTTAATCTTTCCATTCTCGACAAGAATATCATTATACTCTCCATCCCCGTATTCAATCCTGAACGTGTACGGATTCTTAACATCATCTAACGAAACAGTTCTTAACAATTCATTATCTCTGTATATATAAGCGGTCTTACTACCGTCATTCTTTCCTGATTTCATATATATAATAGAAGCCACACTTGCCACAACAAGCAGAACAATCACGGCCACCACTGTAATAACTCTTTTTTTCACAATCTCCTCCATCTGCTACATAGTATATTTTTTAGGAATATATCTGTCTGCAAAGAAGCACACAAGGCCCGTAAACAGACCTGTTATAACACCGCTTATCACAAGGAACGGCATGTACGCAAATATACCTGACAATCTGAGTATGAAAAATGCAGCAAGAATCTGGCCTGCATTGTGCGACACCGCGCCAAGTATGCCTGTAAGGAATATATACTGTCCCCTAAGCAATTTATTAACAGCTGCCATCACAATAAGACATAAGAATCCACCACTTACACTATATATAAATGATACTGCCTGCCCTGTAAATATTGTAGCCAGTATAATTCTCATAGCTAACACAATCGCTGCATCACTGAATTTATACCTTTTCAATACAAAAAGTGTGACTATATTGGCAAGTCCTAATTTAACTCCTGGTATTGGAACAAGCGTAGGTATCGCTGATTCCACAACAAATATTGTCAGTGCAATTGTTGTAAGTAATGCCAGCGTTGTAAGTCTCTTAACATCAAAAGTTTTCTTCATGTCTGCCTCCGCATAAATATTACCTATGCATTTTAACAGACATTTCATATTAAGACAATCATTCGTTAAATTAATTCAAATTCGTGCAAAATCAGTTTGACAGTTCGTAAAAATATAGTATAATCATTTGGCTTTATAAATATACGAAAGTGAGGAAATCCTATGGTAAAAGACATGACAAATGGTTCACCTTCCAAGCATATTCTTGGATTTGCAGTTCCAATGCTGTTCGGAATGCTGTTTCAGCAGTTCTACAACCTTGTTGACACAATAATCGTTGGTAAAACTCTCGGTGTTGAAGCTCTTGCCGGAGTTGGAGCAACAGGTTCTATCAACTTCATGATAATCGGCTTCTGTATGGGAGTCTGTAACGGATTCGTGATTCCGGTTGCCCAATGCTTTGGTGCAAAGAAGCCTGCTGACCTTAGAAAATATGTATTTAACGGATATATCTGCAGTATTGTGTTTGCCATATTGCTTACGCTTGCATCCGTAATATTCTGCCGCAGGATACTTATTATCATGAATACACCGGCAGATATTATTGACCATGCCTATAATTACATAGTAGTTATATTCATAGGAATCCCAACTGTATTCCTGTACAACATGGTGTCCGGTGTTATCCGTTCGCTTGGCGATAGTAAAACACCTGTAGTTTTCCTTGTGCTTTCTTCAATAATAAATGTAGTACTTGATTTCTTTCTTATTCTTGTATGTAAGATGGGTGTTGCCGGAGCTGGCTGGGCAACTGTAACATCACAGTTAATTTCGGGACTTACCTGCCTTATATATATGTATAAGAAATATGACATCTTAAAAGGTGACAAATCAGAAAGGGTACTTGATAGAAGATTCATCACCAACCTGTGTATGAACGGTGTTCCTATGGGACTCCAGTATTCAATAACAGCCATCGGAAGTACAATCCTTCAGGCTGCTGTCAATACACTTGGTTCAACATATGTAGCCGCAATGACTGCCGGTTCTAAGATGTTCAACTTTACCTGTTGTCCATTTGATGCACTCGGCTCAACCATGGCAACCTATGCCGGACAGAATGTTGGAGCTGCCAAGATTAAAAGACTTGGTCAGGGTGTACGCTCCGCTATGATAATCGGTTCAGTTTACAGTGTTCTTTCTCTTATTGCACTGTATTTCACTACAGATTATATTGCATTATTATTCGTTAATGCATCTGAGACAACAATTATTGCTCTTACAAGACAGTTCATCCTTGCATCTGCATGCTTCTACATTCCGCTTACAGGTGTTAACGTGGTCCGCTTCTGCATACAGGGTATGGGTTTCTCAGTATTTGCAATATCAGCAGGTATCTTAGAGATGATTGGCCGTGCATTTGCAGCCATCATACTCATTCCAAGTATTGGATTCATGGGTGCATGCCTCGCCTCACCAATCGCATGGATTGCTGCTGACGCATTTTTGTTCCCTGCATTCATACATTGTGCCAAAAAGCTTAATGCAAGGCACAATATTAAATCAAACTAATAACATGACTAAAGGGAGGACAATATTGCCCTCCCTTAATTATTCTATAATATAGACAGCCTGGCTGTGCATCGCTTCATATCTTGATTGAAATGTCTCAAGATTCCTTGTTACATTACCTTCCATAGGATCCATTATATAAACAATATTCTTATTAAGATCATATCCTGTAATTACAACACAATGTTCTGGAGACATCCATGTATATTCTTTCCCATTAAATACAAATGTCTTAGATTCATATGGCTGTCTCATATCTATTGTATTCCATATTACTATCGGGTCACCCTGAGCAACCATACCTAGAATCTCTTTAAAATCTGTTCCGCTGATATTCTTTGCAACTGCTGACATATTATTAACCTTGAAATATTTATTAGCTGCATTAACAATTGGCTGTGACATGCATCCATAACTTGTGTTATCCCTTGGATTACCAAGAAACATTTCGTAGAAGCTGCCATTGCCTTTCTTAAGATATTCATCTGCCATAGTTGTTTTATCAACATTACATCCATAATAATTCAGTACGGAGGTTAACGATGTAATCTCGCATCCTGTTGGCAGCTCCGGATTCTGATTAAGTGATTCATAGCATTCTATTCTGTATACATCTGGTAAATCATTTACAGTCTCTTCACTTACAGAAAGCTGTTCCTCCGTCACATTACCATCGCTCTTAATTGCTGTATATTCTGCACCTACTGCTACACCTTTGCTGACATTCTGATTATTCATCTTGACTGTTAATACAATTGCTACCGTACATGCCAGTATAGTCATCATTACAAGGAATATTTGATTCTTCCTTTTTCCTATTCTTTTGTTTTTTCTCCTGCCATCTCTCCTACTCATCCCAATCACCATCCTAACCTTCCGTTGTAAGTCAAAGTCTCATTTATTAACTTCTATACTTATATACGAAACCTAGCATGATTTGGTCTGAATAAATCGTAAAAATTGTGTTTTATAATATTATATAAGCTTTACCACCTGACAATTATCAGTCATTCCATCCCAGAATTTATCCAGTGGTGTTCCTCTGAATTTTGCTATAATACTGCAGTTCATGGCACCATGACCAACAATCAGTATATCTTTGCCACTATTTACCTGCGGCATAACTACATTGTCTATAAACTCCCCTGTTCTTGCAAAAAGCTGTTCAAAACTTTCCCCGCCTTCAACCGTCACATAATCCTCTGGATTTTTAAAAAGAGAATTAATTGGGCAATCCTTTATTGCAAATGAATTCTCTATTCCCTCATATATTCCAAATCCCATCTCAACAAGTCTGTCATCTGTATATACAGGTACTCCTCTTCCTTTGAGAAAAATCTCGGCTGTCTCTTTTGCTCTTGCCAAAGGTGATGAATAACACTCATCAAAATGTATATCTGCATACTTTTCCCCAGCCTCTGCCGCCATCATTCTTCCCTCATCATTAAGAGGTATATCAGTTCTGCCCTGCAATTTATGACGTACATTCCAGTCCGTCCTGCCATGACGCATTATGTATAGCATGTTGTACTCCTCTTTTTATCATATTCTAGCTCATTACTTCGCGAGCACGACTGCGAACTGCCCATGACTTCTCAAGGAGCTGCTCGCGCAAAAAAGGGTTTCCGATAACCTCGGAAACCCTTGAAAGAACTGTATTAATAACAATTACTCAATGATTGTAGCAACAGCACCAGAACCAACTGTTCTACCACCCTCACGGATAGCGAAACGAAGACCCTGCTCCATAGCTACGTTATGGATAAGTTCAACTGTCATCTCTACGTTATCACCAGGCATGCACATTTCTGTACCAGCTGGAAGCTCACAAACACCAGTTACATCAGTTGTTCTGAAGTAGAACTGTGGTCTGTAGTTGTTGAAGAATGGAGTATGACGTCCACCTTCGTCCTTTGTTAATACGTAAACCTGAGCTGTAAACTTGTGGTGTGGTGTGATTGAACCTGGCTTGCAGAGAACCTGTCCTCTCTGGATCTCGTCTCTCTGAACACCTCTAAGAAGTGCACCAATGTTATCACCTGGCTGAGCCTCATCAAGAAGCTTTCTGAACATCTCGATACCAGTTACAACTACCTTACGGATATCTTCGTGGATACCAACGATTTCAACTTCCTCATTAACGTGGAGAACACCTCTCTCTACTCTACCAGTAGCAACAGTACCACGTCCTGTGATAGAGAATACGTCCTCTACAGGCATAAGGAATGGCTTATCTGTATCTCTTTCTGGATCTGGAACATACTCATCAATAGTATGCATAAGCTCAAGAATCTTATCTCCCCATTCGCTGTTAGGATCTTCAAGAGCCTTAAGAGCTGAACCCTGGATGATTGGAGTATCATCTCCTGGGAATCCGTACTCGTTAAGAAGTTCTCTGATTTCCATATCTACTAATTCAAGAAGTTCTGGATCATCAACCATATCACACTTGTTCATGAATACAACGATGTAAGGAACACCAACCTGACGAGCAAGAAGGATATGCTCTCTTGTCTGAGCCATAACACCATCAGTAGCAGCAACAACAAGGATACCTGCATCCATCTGAGCAGCACCTGTGATCATGTTCTTTACATAATCAGCATGTCCTGGACAGTCAACGTGTGCATAATGTCTCTTCTCTGTCTCATACTCAACGTGAGCTGTAGAGATAGTGATACCTCTTTCTCTTTCCTCTGGTGCCTTATCAATATTCTCGAATGCAACAGCCTCACCTGTACCAAGTCTCTCATGAAGAGTCTTTGTGATAGCAGCTGTTAATGTAGTCTTACCGTGATCTACGTGTCCGATTGTACCAATGTTACAATGTGGTTTTGTTCTCTCAAATTTAGCCTTTGCCATTGTTTAAAATCCTCCTAAAAATATTTAGATTGCCCTGAGGGGTATCCCCCTCGGGCTTTGTCATAGCTGATATTTATTATATTTCATTTAGTGAAATATTTCAACTATATTTTTATAGTTATTACTTATTTCTATCAGAAATAACCTTATCCTGAACAGACTTTGGAGCCTGCTCATACTTATCGAAGAACATAGAGTAGTTACCACGACCCTGTGTCTTAGAACGAAGGTCAGTAGCATATCCGAACATCTCAGCAAGTGGAACGAACGCTTTTATCATCTTACCACCTGAGATATCTTCCATACCCTCAATACGTCCTCTACGTGAGTTGATATCACCGATTACATCACCCATGTATTCTTCTGGCATAGTAACCTCAACCTTCATGATAGGCTCAAGAAGGGCAGGTGCTGCCTTAGCCATAGCATCCTTGAATGCCATAGAACCAGCAATGTGGAATGCCATTTCTGAAGAATCGACTTCATGGTATGAACCATCGTAAATATCTGCTCTAAGTCCGAGAACTGGGAATCCAGCTAAGATACCTGAATTAGCAGCTTCTCTGATACCGTCAGCAACTGAAGGGATATATTCCTTAGGAATAGCACCACCAACTACTGAAGACTCACAGAAGAGTACTGGAGGTTCGTTAATTAATACTGTGTTCTTTGTCTCAACATCAAACTTATCAACGTTAGCTTCAAGTGGTGAGAAACGTACTTTACAGTGACCATACTGACCACGTCCACCTGACTGCTTAGCATACTTACTATCAACATCAACTGCCTTAGTAAAGCACTCTCTGTAAGCAACCTGAGGTGCACCAACGTTAGCCTCTACCTTGAACTCACGAAGAAGTCTGTCAACGATGATATCAAGGTGAAGCTCACCCATACCAGCGATGATTGTCTGACCTGTTTCCTGATCTGTATGAGCACGGAATGTAGGATCTTCTTCAGCAAGCTTTGCTAAAGCTTCACCCATCTTACCCTGGTCATTCTTAGTCTTTGGCTCGATAGCAAGCTCGATAACTGGCTCTGGGAATTCCATAGACTCTAAGATAACTGGATGTGCTTCATCACAGATAGTATCACCTGTTACTGTAACCTTAAGACCTACTGCAGCAGCGATATCTCCTGAGTAAACCTTATCAATTTCTTTTCTCTGGTTAGCGTGCATCTGAAGGATACGGCCAACTCTTTCTTTCTTATTCTTATTAGAGTTAAGTACATATGAACCACCGTTTAATGTACCTGAGTAAACTCTGAAGAATGCTAACTTACCAACGAATGGATCAGTCATAATCTTGAATGCAAGAGCTGCAAATGGCTCTTCATCAGATGACTTTCTTGTTACTTCGTTACCGTCTTCGTCAACACCTGTGATATCTGGGATATCTGTAGGAGCTGGCATGTACTCGATAACAGCATCAAGAAGCTTCTGAACGCCCTTGTTCTTATAAGCTGTACCGCAAAGACAAGGAATAGCTGTACCTTCAATAGTACCCTTTCTTAAAGCAGCCTTTAACTCTGGAACTGAAATTTCCTCATCGTTAAAGAACTTCTCCATAAGGTCTTCATCAAGTTCAGCACACTGCTCAACAAGCTTGTCATGGTATTCCTGAGCCTGATCAGCTAAATCAGCAGGAATATCGCCAACAACGATATCATCACCCTTATCACCATTGAAGACATATGCCTTCATCTCGAATAAGTCGATAATTCCCTTGAAGTCATCTTCCTTACCAATAGGAATCTGTACAAGTACAGGATTCTTTCCAAGCTTTGTAATAAGCTGGTTGCATGATCCGAAGAAATCAGCACCCATCTTATCCATCTTGTTCATGAAAGCCATACGAGGTACATTGTACTTATCAGCCTGACGCCATACATTCTCTGACTGTGGCTCAACACCGTTCTGTGCATCGAATACACCTACGGCACCATCAAGTACTCTAAGTGAACGCTCAACCTCTACTGTGAAGTCAACGTGTCCTGGAGTATCGATAATGTTAATACGGTATTCTGGCTGTGTCTTATCTGGCTTACCCTCTTTCTCAGGTGTCCAGTGACATGTTGTAGCAGCTGAAGTGATTGTGATACCTCTCTCCTGCTCCTGGGCCATCCAGTCCATAGTAGCAGTACCTTCATGAGTATCACCAATCTTGTGGTTAACACCAGTATAATAAAGGATACGCTCTGTTAATGTTGTCTTACCAGCATCAATATGAGCCATAATTCCGATATTTCTGGTTCTCTCCAATGGATATTCTCTTCCAGCCATGGATAAAACCTCCTATAATTATAATTAGAATCTGTAATGAGCAAAAGCCTTGTTTGCTTCTGCCATCTTGTGCATATCTTCTTTTCTCTTAACAGATGCACCTGTGTTATTAGCTGCATCAAGAATTTCGTTAGCGAGTCTTTCTTCCATAGTCTTCTCGCCTCTTGCTCTAGAGAATGTAGTCATCCAACGAAGAGCTAAAGCCTGTCTTCTGTCTGGCTTAACTTCGATAGGTACCTGGTAAGTAGCTCCACCGATACGTCTAGCCTTAACTTCAAGAACTGGCATAATATTGTTCATAGCTTCTTCAAATACTTCGATAGCTGGTCTCTCAGTCTTAGCTGCAACTCTATCAAAAGCACCGTAAACAATCTTCTGAGCTACTCCTCTCTTACCATCAAGCATAATGTTGTTGATAAGCTTAGTAACTACCTTATTGTTGTAAATAGGATCTGCTAATACATCTCTTTTCTGTGTATGTCCTTTACGTGGCACGGTTCTTCCCTCCTTAATAAATTTATTAAATCATAGGTACTCACAAATAAAAAATGTGTTCGCGCCGTATATATTAACCTGCAACCTCTTGATTAATCTAATTCCGGCACAATTCAAAATTTAATTTGTTCGTAAAAATCAGATTCTTACGAATCCGACTCTTGCAAATTGTAAAACTTGCATGCATTCATATAAATGCGTGTCTTAATTCAGGCTTAATTACTTAGCGTCCTTAGGTCTCTTAGCACCGTACTTAGAACGAGCCTGTCTTCTCTTTGCAACACCTGCTGTATCAAGTGTTCCTCTGATGATGTGGTATCTTGTACCTGGTAAATCCTTTACTCTTCCACCTCTTATAAGAACAACACTGTGTTCCTGAAGATTGTGTCCCTCACCTGGGATGTAAGATGTTACCTCAATACCATTAGAAAGACGTACTCTGGCGATCTTTCTAAGAGCTGAGTTAGGCTTCTTAGGTGTAGCAGTCTTAACAGCTGTACAAACACCTCTCTTCTGTGGAGAAGAGATATCTGTTGCCTTCTTCTGAAGTGAGTTGTAACCCTTCTGAAGAGCTGGTGCTGTAGACTTCTTTACTGCAGTCTTTCTTCCCTGTTTTACTAACTGGTTAAATGTTGGCATTCCGTTTTCACCTCCCGAAATTAGAATAATGAATGGTTGCATCTTAGTATCAACTAAGAAAATGTTTTGTCACCAAAACAGCGCAAAAATAGTACTTGCCTATTCGCACGCTTTATTAGTATATATATTTGCAAATTCAGTGTCAAGCATTTTTTCAAAAAAAGACAAAAGCGTGCCAGATTTTATCAATCTGACACGCCATAAGTTTCTATAAAGAATTAATCTTCCTGTGTGAAAACAAGTTCGTCTTCACCAGACTCATCTTCATCTTCTTCAATGTAGTTATCTGTAGAACTGATCTTGATATCCTGATAACGCTTCATACCTGTACCGGCAGGGATAAGCTTACCAATAATAACATTCTCTTTAAGACCAATAAGTGGATCAATCTTTCCGTTAATAGCTGCATCTGTAAGAACCTTAGTTGTCTCCTGGAATGAGGCAGCTGACATAAATGATGTAGAAGCAAGTGAAGCCTTAGTAATACCAAGGATAATCGGAGTACCTGTAGCAGGTGTCTTTCCTTCTTCCTCAAGTCTCTCATTAACTTCCTGGAACTCAATTGTATCAACCTGTGATCCTGGAAGGAACTTAGAATCTCCAGCTTCATCAACAACTATCTTCTTAAGCATCTGACGAACGATAAGCTCAATATGCTTATCATTGATATCAACACCCTGGATACGGTAAACCTTCTGAACTTCACGAAGGAGATAATCCTGAACAGCTCTTACACCAAGAATTCTTACGATATCATGTGGATTCTCAGAACCCTCTGTGATTTCCTCACCCTTAGCAACAACCTGTCCTTCAACAACCTTTTCTCTTGTATCCTTAGATAATGGATAAGCCTTTGAATTACCTTCATCATCAGTTATAACGATTTCAGTCTTCTTCTCAGTCTTAACAATACTTACAGTTCCGCCAAACTCAGCAAGTACAGCAAGCATCTTAGGCTTTCTTGCCTCGAAAAGCTCTTCTACTCTAGGAAGACCCTGAGTAATGTTATCACCGGCAACACCACCTGTATGGAATGTTCTCATAGTAAGCTGTGTACCAGGCTCACCGATTGACTGGGCTGCGATAATACCAACAGCTTCACCAACCTGAACAGTCTGACCAGTTGCCATGTTAGTTCCATAACATTTAGCACATACACCAATGTGTGAACGGCAAGTAAGGATTGTTCTAATCTTAACCTTATCAACACCAGTCTTAATAATAGCTTCTGCTCTCTTAGGAGTTACAAGATGGTTAGCTTCAACAATAACCTCACCTGTAGCTGGGTCAACAATATCCTCAGCTAAGTATCTTCCTGTAATACGCTCCTGTAATGGCTCAAGGATATCTTCCTTGGCATCACTTGAGTTAGTAGCTCTATTATTAACAAATGAGTAAACATACATACCAGGTATCTGCTTACCTGCGCTACAATCTGTCTCTCTGATAATAAGATCCTGAGAAACATCAACAAGTCTTCTTGTAAGGTATCCTGAATCGGCTGTACGAAGGGCTGTATCTGAAAGTCCTTTACGGGCACCGTGAGCTGAAATAAAGTATTCCAGAACATCAAGACCTTCACGGAAGTTTGACTTGATAGGAAGCTCGATAGTGTTACCTGATGTATCAGCCATCAAACCACGCATACCTGCTAACTGCTTAATCTGCTGGTTAGAACCACGGGCACCTGAGTCAGCCATCATGAAGATGTTGTTATATTTATCAAGACCCTGAAGAAGGGCATCCTTAATCTTATCATCAGTCTCCTGCCATACGCGGATAACATTCTTATGTCTTTCCTCGTCAGTAGCCTGACCTCTGTTATATTTAACAGTAATCTGTTCAACTTTCTTTTCTGCCTCAGCAAGAAGCTGCTTCTTAACTGGTGGCACTGTCATCTCAGAAATAGAAACAGTCATGGCAGCTCTGGTAGAGTACTTATAACCCATAGCCTTGATATCATCAAGAACCTCTGCAGTTGTTGTAGTACCATGAGTATTGATAACATGCTGTAAGATATCCTTAAGCTGCTTCTTTCCTACATGGAAATCAACTTCTGGAAGTAATAAATTCTCTTCCTTGCTTCTGTCAACATATCCTAAATCCTGAGGGAGAATCTCATTAAATATAAGTCTTCCAAGTGTAGACTCAATATTACCTGAAAGCTCTTCTCCGTTAACATTCTTGGTTACATGAACCATAATCTTGGCATGTAATGTAATTACACCATTCTCATAAGCAAGAACTGCTTCATTAATGCTCTTAAAAATCTTACCCTCGCCCTTTGCGCCTGGTCTTTCCTGTGTGAGATAGTAAATACCAAGTACCATATCCTGTGAAGGAACGGCAACAGGACCACCATCAGATGGCTTAAGAAGGTTGTTAGGTGAAAGAAGCATAAATCTACACTCTGCCTGAGCCTCAACAGAAAGTGGAAGATGGACAGCCATCTGGTCACCATCGAAATCGGCATTGAACGCTGTACACACAAGTGGATGAAGCTTAATAGCCTTACCTTCTACAAGGATTGGCTCGAAAGCCTGAATACCAAGTCTGTGAAGTGTAGGAGCACGGTTAAGCATAACTGGATGCTCTTTAATAACGTCTTCAAGTACATCCCATACTTCTGGCTCAAGATGTTCTACGCTCTTCTTAGCTTTCTTAATATTATCTGCAAGATTACGTCTTACAAGCTCTCTCATAACAAATGGCTTGAATAACTCAATAGCCATCTCTTTAGGAAGACCACACTGGTAAATCTTAAGTTCTGGTCCTACTACGATAACTGAACGTCCTGAGTAGTCAACTCGCTTACCAAGAAGGTTCTGTCTGAAACGTCCCTGCTTACCCTTTAATAAATCTGATAAAGACTTAAGTGCTCTGTTACCAGGACCTGTTACTGGACGACCATTTCTACGTCCATTATCGATAAGAGCATCAACAGCTTCCTGAAGCATTCTCTTCTCGTTACGTACAATAATTTCAGGAGCTCCAAGCTCAAGAAGTCTTGCAAGTCTGTTATTTCTGTTAATAATTCTTCTATAAAGATCATTAAGATCTGAAGTTGCAAAACGTCCACCATCAAGCTGAACCATAGGTCTTAAATCTGGTGGAATTACAGGGATTTCTGTAAGAATCATCCACTCAGGCTTAGTTCCTGCATTCTTAAATGCTTCAACAACTTCAATTCTCTTTATAAGTCTGGCAGCCTTCTGAGAAGTAGTGTTAGCAAGTTCTTCCTTGAGTCTTACTTCTTCTTCTTCAAGGTTAACCATCTGGAGGAGCTCGAGGATTGCCTCAGCTCCCATACCAACACGGAAAGCCTTGCTTCCGTACTGCTCACAGAGTTCTCTGTATTCAGTCTCTGAAAGAATCTTCTTGAAAGGAATATCTGTTTCACCTGGATCAATTACAATATATGAAGCAAAATATAATACCTTTTCAAGGTTCTTAGGACCAATATCAAGAATGAGATCCATGCGGCTAGGAATACCCTTGAAGTACCAGATGTGAGATACTGGTGCAGCAAGATGGATATGACCCATACGGTCTCTTCTTACGCTGGCCTTAGTAACCTCAACACCACATTTATCGCAGACAATACCCTTGTCCTTAATCTTCTTATACTTACCGCAGTGGCACTCCCAGTCCTTGCTAGGACCAAATATTCTTTCGCAGAAAAGTCCGTCCTTTTCTGGCTTAAGTGTTCTATAGTTAATTGTTTCAGGTTTGGTAACCTCACCATGAGACCACTCCAAAATATTCTCAGGAGAAGCAAGCTTAATCTGAATCTTATCAAATTTCATTGACTTATTTGATTTAATTTCTTCTGCCATTATAGTGCTCCCTTCTAATTAATATTCATCTGAATTGCCATCGCCGTAATCATCATCAAAATCATCGGCCATATCAAAATCAGCTTCATCATCTGAATCTACAGCATCTTCTGTTCCATCTTCATTAAGAGTAACTGTTGACATACCGCCAGCCTTGTACTCTGCCTCTTCCTCTCTGCTGTTTCTTCTGTATCCATTACCTTCATCAAGAACCTTCTTGAAATCAGTAACTTCATATTCAGAACTCTCAAGAAGTCTGACTTCATTGTTGTCCTGATCAAGAACTCTAACATCAAGTGCGAGTGACTGAAGTTCCTTAAGAAGAACCTTGAATGATTCTGGAACTCCTGGTTCAGGAATATTCTCACCCTTAATAATAGCTTCGTAAGTCTTAACTCGTCCTACAACATCATCAGACTTAACAGTAAGGATTTCCTGAAGAGTATAAGCAGCACCATAAGCCTCAAGTGCCCAAACTTCCATCTCTCCGAATCTCTGTCCACCGAACTGAGCCTTACCACCAAGTGGCTGCTGAGTTACAAGTGAGTAAGGACCAGTTGAACGTGCATGAATCTTATCATCAACAAGATGATGAAGCTTTAAGTAATGCATGAATCCGATAGTTACAGGGCTGTCGAAGTACTCACCTGTTCTACCATCTCTAAGTCTTACTTTACCATCACGGCCGATTGGAACACCCTTCCACTCAGCTCTGTGATCTCTGTGTTCTGAAAGGTAATCAAATACCTCTTTATTAAGAACATCTTTATACTGTGCTGTAAATGTAACCATATTCTCAGGATATTCTTCGCCATTCTTCTCAGCCTCAGCCTTCTGGGCTGCAAGCTCTTCATCATCGAATGGATGGTTAGCATAAGCATTTGCCATATCAAGAGTATCCATAATATCATTCTCATCTGCACCATCGAATACTGGAGTAGAAATGTTAAATCCAAGTACCTTGGCAGCAAGACTTAAATGAATCTCGAGGACCTGTCCAATGTTCATTCGTGAAGGAACGCCCAGTGGGTTAAGTACGATATCAAGAGGACGGCCATTAGGAAGGAATGGCATATCTTCAACAGGAAGTACTCTTGAAACGACACCCTTGTTACCATGACGACCAGCCATCTTATCACCAACGCCAATCTTTCTCTTCTGTGCAATATATATACGAACAGACTTGTTAACTCCTGGTGAGAGTTCATCTCCGTTCTCTCTTGTAAATGTCTTAACAGCAACGACGATACCATAAGCACCATGAGGTACCTTAAGTGAAGTATCTCTTACTTCTCTTGCTTTCTCACCAAAGATAGCTCTAAGAAGTCTCTCTTCAGCAGTAAGCTCTGTCTCTCCCTTAGGAGTAACCTTTCCAACAAGAATATCTCCGGCTCTTACCTCAGCACCAACGCGGATAATACCGTTCTCATCAAGATCCTTTACAGCATCTGAACCTGTTGAAGGAAGATCTCTTGTAATCTCTTCAGGTCCTAACTTAGTATCTCTTGCTTCTGTCTCATATTCTTCAATATGAATAGATGTATACACATCATCTCTTACGAGACGCTCACTAAGAAGTACAGCATCCTCGTAGTTATAACCTTCCCAAGTCATGAAACCGATAAGAGGGTTCTTACCGAGGGCAATCTCACCATTAGATGTAGATGGACCATCAGCAATAACATCTCCTGCCTTAACCTCGTCACCCTTGAAAACAATAGGTCTCTGGTTATAGCAGTTGCTCTGGTTACTTCTTGAGAACTTAGTAAGCTTATATTCGCGTGCCTTGCCATCCTTCTCTCTGATAACAATCTTGTTAGATTCAGAAGAAAGAACAACACCATCAGCCTCTGCAACTACACATACACCTGAGTCAACCGCAGTCTTATTCTCAATACCAGTTCCGATAACAGGAGCTTCTGTCATAAGAAGAGGTACGGCCTGACGCTGCATGTTAGAACCCATGAGGGCACGTGTACAGTCATCATTCTGAAGGAATGGAATCATTGATGTAGCAACTGAGAATACCATCTTAGGAGATACATCCATAAGGTCAATCTGGCTCTTATCGAACTGAGAAGTTTCTTCTCTGTAACGTCCTGATACAGTATTTCTTACGAAATAACCATTCTCATCAATCTCAGCATTAGCCTGTGCTACATGGAAATCATCTTCCTCATCAGCTGTGAAGTAACGAACTTCATCAGTAACTCTTGGATTCTTAGGATCAGACTTATCTACAATACGATAAGGAGCTTCAACAAATCCATATTCATTAATTCTTGCATAAGATGCAAGAGAGTTAATAAGACCAATGTTAGGTCCTTCAGGAGTCTCGATAGGACACATTCTACCATAATGAGTATAGTGTACATCTCGAACCTCGAAACCTGCACGATCTCTTGAAAGACCACCAGGACCAAGGGCTGAAAGACGTCTCTTATGAGTAATCTCACTAAGAGGGTTATTCTGATCCATGAACTGTGACAACTGTGAACTTCCGAAGAATTCCTTAATAGCAGCTGTTACAGGCTTAATATTAATAAGTGACTGTGGAGATATTCCGCTAAGATCCTGTGTAGACATTCTCTCACGGACCACTCTTTCCATTCTTGAGATACCAATTCTGAACTGGTTCTGAAGAAGCTCTCCTACAGCTCTGATACGTCTGTTTCCAAGGTGATCGATATCATCCTTAGTACCAACACCATATTCAAGGTGCATATTATAATTAATAGAAGCAAGAATATCTTCTACTGTAATATGCTTAGGAATAAGATCAGCAATATTCTTAGTAATAGCTTCCTTAATATCCTCTAAAGATTCATTCTCAGCAAGAATCTGTGCAAGAACAGGATAGTATACATACTCTGTTACACCAAGCTCCTTAGCTTCTTCTTCGCTGATATCAACCCATTTGGTAATATCAACCGCACGGTTAGAAAGAATCTTAACAACTCTGTCAGATACTGTACCATCAGCAGCCTTAACTTCTACAGTAATGAATACTGAAGGAACAGCTGCATCCTGAATAGCCTGTGCTGATTCTCTTGTAAGCTTCTCACCTGCTGTTGCAATAACAGTTCCGTTCTCATCAACAACATCCTCAGCAAGAACCTGTCCTGTAATTCTGCTCTTGAAAGAAAGCTTCTTATTAAACTTATATCTTCCTACGTGTGCAAGATCATATCTTCTTGGGTCAAAGAACATACCTGAAATAAGTGCTTCAGCACTCTCTACAGATAATGGTTCTCCTGGTCTTAACTTCTTATAAAGTTCAAGAATACCTTCCTGATAGTTAGTAGAAGTATCCTTCTCCATAGTAGCAAGAAGCTTAGGTTCCTCGCCAAAAATATCAAGAATCTCCGCATTAGTACCAAATCCTAATGCTCTGATAAGAACAGTAATAGGAACCTTCTTATTACGGTCAACCTTAACGTAGAATATATCATTAGCATCTGTTTCATACTCTAACCATGCACCTCTGTTAGGAATTACCTGACAGCTGTACAAGAAAATCTTACCATACTTATCTTTCTGTATATCATAATAAATACCAGGTGAACGTACCAACTGGCTGACAATAACTCGTTCAGCACCATTAATTACAAATGTACCTGTCTTAGTCATTAATGGCAGGTCTCCCATGAAAATCTCATGCTCGCTGATGCTTTCTGTCTCTTTGTTATGAAGTCTTACTGTAACCTTAAGAGGCGCTGCATATGTAGCATCTCTTTCTTTACACTCTTCAATTGAATACTTAACTTCGTCTTCACATAACGCAAAATCTACGAATTCCAGACTTAATCTTCCATTATAGTCTGCAATTGGAGATATGTCATCAAAGACCTCTTTCAAGCCTTCATTCAAAAACCACTGGTAAGAATCCTTCTGCACCTCAATAAGGTTAGGCATCTCAAGAACTTCTTTCTGTCTTGAGAAACTCATACGCATTGCCTTGCCCGACGTTATTGGGCGTAATCTGTTTTTCTCCATTGACGTTTCACCCCTTAGTTTTCTTCACATTAATATATTACATTATCAGTAAATGTGCAAAGAATAAGCACAATTTACCACAATAGTGCATTGTCCATAGTACATCAAAGATATATATATGTCAAGGGATTTTTAAAAATTTCCATGAATATTCAGAATTGTATAAAGATAATAGTGTTTCTGCCATAGCTGGCATAATAAAATAAAGATGTGATTTATAGAAAAAAGAAAAGACAGGAGCCGTGAAGGCCCGCTGTCTTTCTTATTATATTCATTAGAACAATCAAGTGAATTACTTAAGAGTAACCTTAGCTCCAACTTCTTCAAGCTTCTTCTTGATTTCCTCAGCCTCTTCCTTAGAAGCCTGTTCCTTAACAACCTTAGGTGCGCCATCAACAACGTCCTTAGCTTCCTTTAATCCAAGACCTGTGATTTCACGAACAACCTTGATAACCTTAACCTTCTGATCTCCAGCTTCTGTAAGCTCTACATCAAATTCTGTCTTCTCCTCAGCTGCTGCTGCGCCAGCACCTGCTGCTGCAACTACAACGCCTGCTGCTGCAGATACGCCGAATTCTTCTTCACAAGCCTTAACTAAATCGTTAAGCTCTAATACTGATAAACCTTTAATAACTTCAATGATTTCCTGTGTTGTCATTATTATAATCTCCTTTTTAATATTATTCTAAAACCGAAAGAGCATCTATGCTGCTTTCATAATTAATTCAGTGTTAAACTGATTAAGCAACTTCCTCGTTCTTCTCAGCAATCTGCTTAATAACACGAGCAAAGTTTGTAATAGGTGACTGGATACTTCCAAGTAACTTTGAAAGAAGTTCCTCTCTTGAAGGGATAGTAGCGATTGTAGCGATACCTGCTGCATCGTAGAATGTTCCTTCAACAACGCCACACTTTAACTCAAGAGCATTAGCTGTCTTAGCGAAGTTAGCTAAGATTCTTGCAGGTGCTGTAGCATCTGTCTTGCAGAATGCAATAGCATTAGTTCCTTCAAGAGTATCAGCAATTGGCTCGAACTCTGTTCCAGCAACAACTCTCTTTACTAAAGTGTTCTTATAAACCTTATAAACCACACCAGCTTCTCTTAACTGCTTACGAAGCTGTGTATCCTGTTCTACTGTAAGACCGCTGTAGTTAACTACAACAACGCCCTGAGCGCCATCAAAGTTATCTTTAATCTCATCGATAGTAGATGTCTTAAGGCCTACATTCTTTAAAATAGCCATGAATAATTACCTCCTGTTAGATTCTTGCTTCATATAGAAGCGATTTTGCCTAAGTGAAGATTATTCGTCTATAGTTTCCCTACAAACAAAAACCCTCTCTGCCAGAGACAGAGAGGGAATAATTAATCAAATCCTTAAATCCTCGGTAGGCGTGTTACCTTTAACCATCATCAGCAATACTGAATCCGGACCTGCTGTCTACGGCAAAATATTATGTTAACAGCAAAATGCTGCTCACAAGTTGATAGTATACTATCAAAATATATTAATGTCAACCGTTTTTAATCAAAAATCTGATTAACCCACATACTTGGCTGTGCTTAACTTAACACCAGGTCCCATAGTAGAAGTAAGAACTACACTTCTAAGATAAGCTCCCTTAAGTGAAGATGGCTTAGCCTTAACGATTGCATCCATAATAGCCTGGAAGTTGTCTGATAACTGCTCCTCTGTGAATGAAGCCTTACCAATTGGCACGTGAATGATATTAGTCTTGTCAAGTCTGTACTCAATCTTACCAGCCTTGATATCATTAACAGCTTTTGTTACATCCATAGTAACTGTACCAGCCTTAGGGTTTGGCATTAATCCCTTAGGACCAAGTACACGACCAAGACGACCAACAACACCCATCATATCTGGAGTTGCAACAACAACGTCGAACTCAAACCAGTTATCGTTCTGGATCTTAGGAATAAGTTCCTCACCACCAACGAAATCTGCTCCAGCTGCAAGAGCCTCATCAGCCTTAGCACCCTTAGCAAATACTAATACTCGTACAGTCTTACCTGTTCCGTGTGGAAGAACAACAGCTCCTCTGATCTGCTGCTCAGCGTGACGTCCATCACAACCTGTTCTGATATGTGCTTCGATTGTCTCGTCGAATTTAGCAGTAGCGTTCTTCTTTACTAATGAGATAGCGTCTGCTGCTTCGTATAATGTCTGGCGGTCAATATTCTTGGCTGCCTCAACGTATTTCTTTCCTCTTTTCATTATAAACCTCCTAGTGGTAATATCGGAAGGATTCTATCTTTCCTCCCACAATAATCATGAATCAAATGTAGATTAGTCTTCTACAACGATACCCATACTCTTAGCTGTTCCTTCAATCATAGAAGTAGCTGCTTCGATAGATGCAGCATTAAGATCTGGCATCTTAAGCTCAGCGATCTTCTGAACTTCTGCTCTCTTAATAGTAGCAACCTTATTCTTGTTAGGTACGCCTGATCCTGACTTAATGTTGCAAGCCTTCTTAAGAAGTACTGCTGCAGGTGGAGTCTTTGTAATAAAGCTGAAGCTTCTATCAGCATAAACTGTAATAACTACAGGTATGATAAGATCTCCCTGATCTGCTGTCTTAGCATTGAACTGCTTTGTGAATTCTACGATGTTAACACCGTGCTGACCAAGTGCTGGACCAACTGGTGGAGCTGGTGTAGCCTTGCCGGCAGGAATCTGTAATTTAATATATCCTGTTACTTTCTTTGCCATTTTGGCACCTCCTAAAAATAAATGTGGTAATTGGCGACCATCATAATACATCCTGCAATATCCATCCTTCAAGAATTGACCATCAGGCAATTCTTGTGAATGAATTTACGCAGTAAATTCATTCTGGTCTCCCACGTCCCAGGATCGGGACTGCTTCTTACAATAACTTCACATCTGTGAAATCAATCTCGACCGGTGTTTCACGGCCGAACATCTCAACATTAATTGTAAGGCATTGCTTGCCCTCATTAATATTGGTAATCTCACCAACTGTATCTTCCCATGCGCCTGAGAGAATCATAACCTTATCGCCGACCTTGCCAGCAAACTGGATAACAGGCTTAACTTCCTGTTCTTCCTCAAGGCTTATGCCAAGATTCTTAATTTCTGTTGGTGTAAGTGGTACTGGCTTTGATCCAGGACCAACAAACCCTGTAACGCCTCTTGTGTTTCTGACAACATACCAGCTATCGTCGTTCATTATCATCTTCACAAGAACGTATCCAGGAAACATTTTCTTCTGAGCAGCTTTCTTAGAGCCATCCTTAATCTCCACTACTGTTTCAAGTGGAACGATAACTTCAAGAATCTGATCGTGAAGATTTCTGTTTTCAACTGTCTTCTCAATGTTAGCCTTCACCTTATTCTCATAACCAGAGTAAGTGTGAACTACATACCATTTTGCGTCATCCATACAATCACCTATTCCTTATTTTACAATGAACTCAATTCCAAAGCGGACAATTAAATCCACAACTGCAATGATTACACCTAATAATACGGACACAGCCAATACAGCTACGGTTTCCTTAGTAAGCGACTGACGGTCTGGCCAAATAATTTTTGAAAATTCAGCTTTCAAACCTTTGAACCAGTTCTTTTTCTGCTTGTTAGCTTTTACAGTATCACCCATGAAATACTCCTCACTGTACTAATTACTTTGTTTCCTTGTGTAATGTGTGTGATTTACAGAACTTACAATACTTCTTAGTTTCCATTCTGTCTGGATGAGCTTTCTTTTCCTTAGTCATGTTGTAATTGCGCTGTTTACACTCAGTACATGCCAATGTTATCTTTACTCGCACAACTTCCACCTCCAATTATTATTTTTGTAGGTGTTAAAACACCAATTGGTTTCTTTGCCCGCCTAATCAATGTTGGGTTGTTGAAATTCAGGCACGCAAAAAAGACCGCTTCCATAGCCGTTCTAATATAGCACAGTACATTCCAACTCGTCAACAACTTTTTTAAAGAAAATATAGTGACAAAAAATGAACTTCATATTATAATATTTGTACAAAAACATACGATATATATAAGGAAATGGATTTCCTTACATTTTCTACCGATTATTACAGACAAGGAGGTGACTGTTATGATCAGCAGCGTGTACAGCTATTATCTTGCCCAGTATGGACATAAGACTAACTCAAAGTACGATACACACACTAAAGCACAATTAAAGAATACATATGGCAGAGTTCTGAAATCTAACAGTCAGACTCCTACATATAAGACAGATATGTCAGAGGCTGCGCAGAAATATGCAATCGACCTTAAAGAGAACGCCAGAGAATTAAGTAACATTGCCAACGAACTTTCAGGAAGCGACGGTCACGGCATGGTATTTAAGAAATCAGCAGTATCCAGCAACCCACAAAGTGTAACCGCAGAATACATAGGCGACAGTACTTCACCTGACAGTTCAAGCTTTGAAATTGATGTAAAGCAGCTGGCAACCAGCCAGATTAACACCGGTAATTTCTTACAGCCTAACAATCGCGCTGTGGAACCAGGTGATTATTCATTTGACCTTAACATCAATAACCTGACCTATGAATTCCAGTTTACGGTGGATGAGGAAGAAAGTAATTCTGACATACAGAATAAGCTGGCAAGACTCATCAACCGATCGAACATAGGATTAGCAGCCAACGTCAATGAAGACAGCCTCGGCAACACTGCTCTCTCAATAGTTTCAGACATGACTGGTATAAGCGGTATTAAGCCAACAATATTTAACATCAGTCCTAACAATGATATCCAGACCAATAATCCTGATTTCGTTGAAGGCTTTGATGAACCAACAATGAAGAATAATACTAACTTCATTAATGCATTTGGCTTAGACAGAGTATCACAGTATCCATCTAATGCAATATTTTCAATTAATGGAGAGGAACGGTCTTCGGCATCCAACGATATTACAATTAACAAAGCATTTGCGATAAACTTCAACAGTACTACGGAGGAGCCTGTAACCATAAGTCTCAGGGAAGATACTGATTCGATAACAGAAAGTATTGGCGAACTTGTTTCCGGCTACAACAGACTTGTTTCCATCGCCGCAGATAAAGAGAACGATAAGTTTGAGGGCAATGCCAAGTTAAAGAAAGAATTTTCAAGAATAATGAAGGCTTACCAGCCACAGCTTGAACGCAATGGACTTACAGTAAGTGATAAGGGCTCGCTTGAAGTTAATAAGGTAGTTATTCAGAAAGCTGCTTCTGACGGCACACTTTCCGATGTATTTAACGCTCTTGATTCATTCAAGAAATCAATTCAAAGAAAGGCTGATGATATCTCCATCAACCCTATGAACTATGTAAACAATAAGATTGTTGCTTATAAGAATCCACATAAGCCTGTGAATGACCCTTATAATCTTTCCGCCTACTCAGGCATGATGTTTAATGGCTATATCTAACTACCATAATATAAAATAAGGCATCCGCCTGGTTCATGTAATACATAAACCGGCGGATGCCTTTATGTTTCTTATTATTCATTAATCAGTCTGCTTCCTGCATCATGTAACTGCTTAACAAATGTACTAAGCCTTACAAGTGCTTTAGAAACAGCCACATCATCATCAGCCTTTACAGCTTCTGAAAGCTCCTTAACACCAGAATTAGCTTCTGCCTCATCAACTGCACCTGCCTCAATAATATCCTTTGTTCCATTATATACTTCAAAAAGCCAGTTAAGGCCTTCAATAATAATGTTCACTGCATCATGAGTCTCTGGAAAAGGAACTCCTGCAAGTTCATCTGAGACTTTCTCTATTGCTCCAATAAGCTTCTCGCTGTAAGGAACAGCTTCCTTAAGTACATCTATCTGCTGCTGTCTGTAATCATCCATGATTCTAATCACCTTTCTTTATGAACTTATAGAATATATATCGGCTGGATTAGGGGAAAGTTAACATTAATCACCAATAAACTCACATACCGCTTCCTCATCAACCGTGCCATCACTCTTTCTTGGCAAAGGTTCTTTTCTTAACACAATCTTCTGAATCTCCCAGCGGTAACCTTTTTTCTCGTTATACTTGTCAATCCGGCGCTTGAATATATCCTCTGTTGCTCCCTTATCAATGGGTACAATAATCGCTGTAAGCCTGTTATTATAAAATGTAATAAATCCTTCTGCAACTCCGTTAATAGCCGTAATCTGCTCATTAGTCCTCACACGGCTTATCTTCTCCCCTGTAGGAAGCAGAATGATATCAGGATTGCGCTGCAACAGAACAAGTCTGCCGGAACTGTTAATCCTTCCATAATCACCTGTATGATATACTCCATCCTTTAATACATTTTCAGTTGCTAAAGAATCATTATAATATTCTTTCATGACACATGGTCCACTTACAATAATCTCTCCATCATCAGCAATAGATACTGCATTATTATCAAAAAGAGTATACGAACCATCATAAAGCTCATTAACCCCCACACAGCCCGAAGTCTCTGTCATTCCATATATATTATAAACCTTCAAATCACTGTCACACAGATTTTCAAAAAGCCTGAACGGGCAGCTTGCACCACCTATGATAATAGTATTGAGTTCTTTATTAAACCCACTTATAGCTCGCTGATAGTCAATCATAGAAGGAGTACCTATAAGAATAGTTGGATTATAATAATAAGTATCTGCATCAATATGTCTTAAACCTCTGCCTATACACACCATAGCGCCATTATACAGAGGCCATATGAGGCTGTATATAAATCCAAATTCATTATGAAGCGGAATCTGTGCAAGCACAATATCATCACTTGTACATTCAACTCTGCTGTTTATCGCCATAACCGCATTAAGAATATTATCGACAGACAGAACAACCGGCTTGTCACATTCATTAGCTGTAGCCGTAAACATGATAATATCGCCCTCCTGCGTATTCTCATCATATATAAGTCCGTCAACATTATCCTTCTCAGCACTTGATATAATAATAGAATTCTCATCAGAGAGAATATACTGGTTAGTAGATGTCAGTGTATAATTAACTTCCGTCTTCTTAAGAAGGTCAACCCTCGAATCATGAGGAAGGAAGAAATCAACAAGCGCAAGCTCCTTTCCCGCAACAATCGTTCCAAACATATTAACAATCCACCTGTATGAAGCTGGTCCAAATATTGCAATCCTCTTTCCTTCAAATTTCTGAAAATGTAATGCCTTCTTAGTCACATCATCAAAAAGCTTGGCATAGGTAATTTTCATCGTATCATATACGACAGCCACAGCGTCTGGCTGACTCTCGGCGTTACTCTTTAACATATTATAAAATGTATTCTTATCTGTCATGATTTTCTCCGTTCTATATACAACATATCAGTTATAACAACCATCTATCATTATAACTTAGCTTCAATTAAACACAATATCGAAAATTTCTTTAAATCTGATATCATAAGTGTGAAATTCTGATATTTTTCCATAGCCATTAGAAGCTATTTGTTTTCTTTCATTCTCATGGGTTAAATAGTAGCTACACTTATTGCTCAGGTCATCCACTGAGTCATACATAACCATATCTTCTCCAGGAGCAAACCAGTCATAATAATCTGCCTGATAATTCGACAGAAGAAAACCACCTGCACCCATTATATCCATTCCTCTAAGCGGAATCCCCGACTTTATGCTCCTCAATGATATGTTAAGATTGATTTTGGTATTGTTGAATATATATGGCATAATATCATAATAATCAGCAGCACCTTTGTTTTCAACCCCGCTAAAACTCTGTGTCTTGTCATATGTGTATAGATTTATTTTATATTTATTCCCATATTCGCGGCCAAGCCTTGACATAATCTCCACGCGGTCATCACACGCCATTTTCCGTGCAAGAAAATAATCCGCATATAAATACTGTACTGTCTCTACTCCATCACTATTCGGCTTAACTGGGTAATTCTTCATCATATCTTCAAGAACTTTTCCGTTAATCAACTCTTCCAGAAAGAAATATCCATAAACTTTTCGCTGAGCAGTCATTACCGCATCCAGATATCCTTTTGTAAAATCCGATATACCAGTAAGTCTTTCGAATAAATTATGTTTCTCGTTGTACATTGAACCCACAAAAGCTATATCTCCACCGTATAATCGCGACTGTTTATTCCTATCCTGATGGCTTACATCTAACATCCGCCTCATCCTGTCAGCATTAACTGCCAGAGGCATATAATAAACCGTATTAACGCCGCCATTCTTTAATTCCATATATTGTGTCTTGTCAAATATAAAGACATAATTACACGGGTTAATTATCGTATATGAATATAGAAAAACCTGTGGACTGTCATACACAAATGCTATATAAGGCACATTTCTCACCTTGCAATTATTGGATACGACCGGACTGTAATTAAAAGTAAACACACAGTCATATTGACTTCCATCTATCCCTTCCGAAAACTTTTTATCAAACAACCTGTCAAATACAGGACTTACCCTGTTTACATATTCTTCTGTATCAACAATAGTATACTTATGTCCGTTTTTTTCAAAACACTCTTTAACATCTTCTATTCCGAAATTATTATGCTCGAAAAAAAGTATATTCATGTATCAGGTTCCTTTCCTTGCATTAAACTGCTATTATGCAATATATTATCATTTTTAAATTTAATTGCCAACTGATTTAGTGTATAATAGCATCCATAAGATTATTAATATTATTGAGGAACCTGACTATGAAAATTTACTTTTACAGATATGGCAGTATATGTGAACCAGATATCATAGATTCATTTAAAAGATTAGGATTAACTGTTGATGAAGAAACAGTTAAAATTAATCAAAGAAATCTACTTACAAAAGAATGTATATCAATAGTTTCACCTAAATTGATGAATAATAATTACTCTTTCGTATTTACCATTAATTTTTTTCCATGGCTTTCCGATGTATGCCAGATTGTTAATGTCGTATATATCAGTCTTATCGTAGACAGCCCTGTAATGGAACTATATTCAAAATCTTTAAGCAATTCTGTCAACAGAATATTTCTATTCGACAGAATGTTATTTAATGAATTTGAACCATACAACAAAGGGCATGTTTTCCATATTCCGTTGGCAACCAATGTACATCGAAACAACGAAGTTATTAAAAATGCCAATTCTCCTATTAATAAGAAATTTATAAGCGACATTTCATTTATCGGCTCAACATATCAGGAAAAATGTCCTTTCAACCGTGCTATCCTCCCTGAATATGAAAAAGGCTATGTAGACGGAATTATCAATGCGCAGCTTGGTGTATATGGATATAACTTTATTGAAGACATGCTTACGGACGAAATGACAGAACGGCTTCTTAACTGTATTCCATATCACTATGAATTTCCTGAAGGATACCGTGTTAACAACAAAGCCCTGCTTGCACAGGAATATTTAAGTGTTAAAGTTGCTGAACAGGAAAGGTTGCGTTTGTTAAAGATGTTGTCTGATTCATTTAATGTTGACATATATACCGGCAGCGACACTAGCAGCATGCCACATATCCACAACAGGGGCTTTGCTAAGTCTCTTACTGAAATGCCAGTCATCTTCCATAACAGTAAAATTAATCTTAACATAACTGCCAAATCAATCCGTTCGGGGCTATCCCTCAGAATATTTGATGTCCTTGGATGCGGCGGTTTCCTGATAACTAATTATCAAGCTGAACTACCGGAATTCTTCGAAATAGGAAAAGATCTTGTTGCATACGAAAGTGAAAGTCACCTGAAAGAATTATGTGCTTATTATCTCAAACACGATGATGAACGAAATGAGATTGCCAGACATGGCTATGAAACTGTCGTAAACAATCACACATATGACATCCGTATGCTCCAGATAATAGACAAGTCGTTCCCAGCCAAGTAATGGGAGGGAACGACTTATCTATGGTAGCATATTCTTAATATCTGTGTATGTTCTAATATTATTATCTATATTATGTTTTTCCGATAAATCAGCATTAAGATATTCAACAATAAACCTTGGCATATCTGGAATATATTTCAATATGATTTCATCTGTAAGTGTACCTACATATTCAATCACATCCATAATAGTTTCCGTTTTAAGGATTTCGTTAATTTTTTTTTCAACATCTGAAACATTTTCTTTATAGTTATGCATATTATCATAAAGCGATTTTATATTCTTTGTTATATTCTCTTTATTAAATTTATATAACTGCGAATAATTAAATGTTGAATATTTGTTCTGAACTGTATTAAGAAATGCTTGTTTAATATTGTAATAGCAGTCACTTTTATCTGTTAAATGATAATGTTCAAATAATTTTTTCATTGGAATATATCTATTTATCCATATATTAGAGGAGTACAATTCAATTATATTATAATATAACCCAAAACTTGCCGGAATATCATTAAGACACCACTCTTGATCAATCCATACATAATCGCCATTTTTTTGAACATAACAATTTTTATGAATCATGTCAATATATATGTTCTTTAATATCTTATCATGATTATCTATGACAGATATATTCATTTCACCAAAACTATTAAATATTGGATTTAACTTATCAGATTCTTCTGAACTTCTTTTTATCTCTGAATATATCTTATCAAAAATTTCGTATATTCCACTCTCATTTTTATTCGTATATTCTCTCAGTAAGATTTCAGTTAAAGATGTTCCTAACACTCTCTTTGTATACATGATATTATCTTTAATTTTTGTCTCTGATACCAATATTCCTCTTTGAGCTAACAATTTATGATTATTATCTGTACTCATTAATGCGCCAAAACTACAAGAATCTGCCATCTTATAAAATCCAACATTTTCTGAATATAAAGTTATCATACTATATTCTTTGTTCCTAAATGGTGAAGATACTGCATATTGTATTTTCCCAACTTTTTTGTTTTCTACACTGCATTCGACCATATATGAATTAGCAAAGAATTCAAACACATCATTATCTACTAAATCACTATATAGATGTTCCTCATCTGAAATCATCGAATTCCCATTAGGCTCATAATATGGAATCCAATTATCTATAGATCCATTTTTAGGCAGAAAATTTTCAGAATACACCACCTGCGGCATCTTATAATCAGGCAGTGGGTAATAAAAATATGTGAAATTAAATCCAGCATTTTTAATAAGATTTTGTAATTGTTTCTTTGAAAATGTTCTTGCCACATTGCTGTATGTATAATCATTAATCCCGTCAAAAGGAATGCCGCTATGGTCTTCTGGAGCTCCACACCAGTATTTAAGCCCATATTTATTTTCAATTGCTACTATAAGCTTTCCATCCGGCTTAAGCAGCTGTTTTATTTTAGACAGAAAATCTTTATATGGATTACTTGATGACGTAAAATTATTCTGATATTCAAGCACTCCTATAAGAGTTATATAATCGTACTTTTTCTGAAATTCAATGTCATTAAGGTTTCCAACAATTATTTCAAGATTATCATATTCCCTGCATCTCAAATATGCTGCTGTTGCTCTTCTTTCAGATAACTCTACCGCCGTGACAGACTTACATCTTTTACATAATAATTCTGTTATAGCTCCCATACCACAGCCTATCTCTAGCACTTCTGAGTCCGCCTCAAATGGATACCAATTTAACAGATTCTGACGTATCTTTGTCAGATGATAAAACACAGGCCATGAATAATTATTGCTTATTGCCTCTTCATAATCTGTATCACTGTTACATGCGATAATCTTCAAGACCTCATCTTCAATGTCTCCATCAGAATACTTATCATCTCCTGTATAGAATTGTGTATTAAATTGGGGGTTGGGAGTTTTCCCTCTATATCCATATTTTTTCAAATCTATCATATATCACCTCAACTATTTATTCTACTAACTAAATATCATATCGAAATTCATTTGTATTCCTTTAAATATATTTCTCTATATTTATTATATTTTTCTAAATTAAGAAATCCATCATCATGAATGCACCAAGAACTGTCCATATAAGGTACAACAACCTTATAACCTTTTCGTCTAAATTCTTCACTTTGTGATGCATCATAAAAATCCCATCCTGTAAATATATCCTCTCTCCACTCTATATCATATTGCGTTGCAATAAATAGCCCATCTACTGCTTCTACTTCCATATATGGTTTTTCATTTTTATCTGATGCTATAAATTCCTTTGTAGAAAACACTCCACATGAATATATACGTCCTACTCTTGAAGCGTTCCACATGCAACCATCTGCTGGCATCTTCTCTGTCCCTATAAGACCAATCATTCCAATATCTTCTTCTTCAAATATGCGTAATATGTCAGCTAAAATATCCTTTTTAACAAGAAATACATCCTGATGCATGTATATTTTATATTTAGCATCTGATTCTTTCATTGCAGCATTATACCCTGATGCCATCGAATCCGCCTCATTTATTGTCAATACATCTATAGTATATCCATCCGGAACTATTAAATTTTTGATATAGTGCAGGCATTCCTGCATGTATTTATAATCATTAACACATATTATAAAGCAAACTTTTCTGTTATTCATTATTTATCCCTTTATGTATGCTATTCCCATAACATGCTTTAAAGCTACATCTGATAAGTCATAATTAGCAAGATATTTTTCTATTTCTTCCACAGTTGCCTGTTCACAATCTCTGTCAAACTGAAATCGCCATATTAAAAATTTTAATCCAGTTATCATATTCTCTAATTCTTTCATATTTCTGTTAAATGAAAGAATGGACTTTTCTATATTCTTCTTTTTTTCTTCCTGATATATAGACATAGCTATACTGCAATACGCAAGTTCCATATCTCCAATCATTATATTTTTTAAAAATTCTTTGTTTTCAAATAATTGTTCAATATTATCTAATGCCTTAGGAGTACTAATCTTTAACTGTTCATTGATGTATTCTTTATAATAATTTTTGTTGTTCATGCCGTTTGCCTATCATAAAAAAGCTGGTGCTATGGCGATTGTGCTCGCTAAGCCCAGCTTTTTATATATATTTGTCTTATAATATTACTGTAAAAGTGAAAGAACTCCCTGTGTCTGCTGATTAGCCTGAGCAAGCATTGAATTTCCAGCCTGTGAAAGGATATTATTCTTGCTGTACTGTACCATCTCTTCAGCCATATCTGTATCACGGATACGTGACTCAGCTGATGATGTATTCTCTGATGTTGTATCCAGATTGTTGATTGTATGCTCAAGTCTGTTCTGAATAGCACCGAGATTTGATCTCTGTGTTGATACCTTATCAATAGCTTTCTGAATAGCTGTCATAGCTGTTCCTGCTCCACCATGTGTACTAACCTTTAAACCGTCAACACCTAACTGAGTAGCATTCATATTACTAATAGAAATCTGAATTCTCTGACCGCTAAGTGAGCCAATCTGAAGGTTCTTATTAGTAAATTTGCCATCTAACAGATTCTGAGTATTAAACTGTGTTGTAGACTGAATTCTGTTAATTTCCTTTACAAGTTCATTAACCTCAGACTGAATAGCTGTTCTATCAGTAGATGTATTAGTATCATTAGCAGCCTGTGTTGCAAGCTCATTCATTCTCTGGAGGATTGAATGTGTCTCGTTAAGGGCACCTTCTGCTACCTGGATAAGAGAGATACCATCCTGTGCATTATCAGATGCCTTATCAAGACCTCTGATCTGGCTTCTCATCTTTTCTGAGATTGAAAGACCGGCTGCATCATCTGCTGCTCTGTTAATCTTATATCCTGATGATAACTTCTCTGTTGACTTCTGAAGAGCACTTGTTACCATTCCCATCTGTCTGTTTGTGTTCATTGCTGAAAGATTATGCTGTACTACCATAATTAAATTCCTCCTTGAAATATAACTTCCTAAACTAATATAAAATAATAAACAATGATAATTGTTTTATCGTTTTCTCATCGCTTATGTTATATTTATCGGAGATATTCCAGAATACTTAACCCCTAAATTAAAATTTTTCAATTTTTTAATTTCTGCACATAATCTTCACATATTCCTGTGCTTTATCCCTCATAATCTCCATTCCTGTCTGTATATCCTGTAACGGATATTTATGTGTTATAAACATTTCCGGATGAATCTCTTCATTTGCAAGCATCTTAAGTACATAATGCCAGTCGTCATCTTCTGCATCTGTATATGATGAATTCCATGTTCCACTAAGCTTCAACTGTTTTCTCAATATCTTCCAATATGTATCCTTAGACATACTCATGTCAGAATATGGATTACCAACTAAAACAATGTGTCCTGCCGATACCGCAAATTCAATTGCCCTGTTTACAGTATCATTCTTTCCAACACATTCAAATACATAATCTGCCTGTATACTATCTGCATTATAATGCTGTTCATCAATTCCAAGACGCACTGCGAAATGTTTCTGCATCTCTTTATTTCCTACAACATAAACATTCTGTATCCCTCTTGCCTTAAGAAACATTGTAAGCAGAAGGCCTATTGTTCCAAGACCTATAACACACACAGATGCATCATCTGGTATATTAAATCTTCTAACAGCATGAAGTGCTACTGCCATTGGTTCCATCATTGCCGCCTGCTCATAAGAAACATTGTCAGGAAGTTCTATAAGATTCCATTCTGGCACAGCCACATACTCCGCGAATCCTCCATTACATCTTGAACCCAGATAATTGTAGTTACTGCACATTTCATACATTTTCTTCTTGCAGCATGGACACTCTCCACATGGAATGAGTGGGAATATTCCCACTCTCTTTCCGTTCCATTCAGATTCTTTATCAAATGTATCTATAACCTTACCAGAGAATTCATGTCCGGGAATAATAGGGTGGATATGTGCACCTGTCTTATATATTCTTGGAATATCTGAACCACATACGCCTGCTGCCATCACCTTCACCAGCACCCATCCTGCCTTTATCTGTGGTTTCCCGATTTCTTCATATCGTATATCACCTATTCCATGCAATACCTGTGCTTTCATAATTTCCTAAACCTTCTCCTCGAATCTCTCCATATCAGCCTTAGTAGTTATCTTATAATTATTCTCATCTCCTAGTATCATAACGATATCCATTCCAGCCATAATCGCCGGCTCTGTTGAACCATTGATTAATAGAATCTTATCCGGAAGCAGCACCTCATTAGCCTTAATATATGGCATAAGCTTAAAAAGCTCTGGTGCCTGTCCAGCATATACTTTCCCTCTGTCAATAAGCGATGTTACGCTTTCCCCATCCTCACTTAAATATACAGTGTCCTTCATAGGAAGCACTGGCAGTACACCGTCATGTCCATCAATTGCTTTAACACACTCACTTATAAGCTTTTCTGTAAGAAGTGGTCTTGCGGCATCATGAATAAGAACATTAGCCTGCTCTCGCTCTTCACATTCCAATGATGCCTCAATTGCCTTAAGTCCATTATATATTGACAATTGTCTGTTCATTCCAGGGCTTGCAAATCCTTTAAACTTATCAACTTTCTTGATGTACTGCTGCCACATTTTATCTGCAATTATCCACACAGCATCTATCTCACGCGAATGTTCCAATGTCTCAAGACAATAATCAATTATCATCCTGCCATTAACTTTAATATACTGCTTGGGAATATCCTCTCCAAGCCTTGTGCCGGTTCCACCAGCAAGTACTAATGCTATGTTCATAACTCCCATCTCCTACAGCTTTCTGATTTCCTTTAAAATGTCGGCATAAGATTTATTTTTACCAAAAAGCAATGTCGTTCCAAGCACAAATCCTTTTACCCCCATAGGTGCAAATGTTGATATCTTGTCTGCACCACATGCGCCATCCCAATACACTTCAAAATGCATTTCTTCACGAAGCTTAAGAAGTTTTTCTATCTTCCTGCCAACATAAGGAAGATACATCTGACCAGCATTTCCGGGATTAACCGACATGACCAATACCTTATCAACTATCTGAAGCATCTCCATAACAGTCTCTATACTTGTGCCAGGATTAATAGCAATACCTGGAATAAGTCCGGCATCAATTATCTTCTGCAAAGTAGTCGAAGGGTGATATTCAGCTTCAGGATGAATATATACAGTATCGCCTTTTCTTAATGAATTAAGAAATAAGTTAATATGCGTATTGGGGTGTTCAATCATAAGATGAACATCCAGTGGCTTATCCGTTGCAGAACGGATATATCTCATATCATTAAGTGACATTGCAAAATTCGGGACATAACGACCATCCATAATATCAATATGAAATGAATCAATCCCTGCCGCTTCAAGTTCTTTAACTTCTTTCTCTAAATTGCCAAAATTGGCACACATCATAGATGCTGTAAATTCAGTGTACATATGTATTCCTTCCTGTAGCTCCAATTCATATAAAATCAGCTTGTATCATATCTATAATGATTCTTTTTTACTTCTTTTTACTAGTTTTGTCAAACGATACATAATTATTACAATCTTTCATAAAACTAACCATAATTATTATTATAACAATACCTATCGGAAATGCAGCTACAATGCTTACCGACTGAAGGCAATTCATGGAACTCTCTGAAAACAACAGTGCTATTGGAAGCAAAATCAACAGAATACACCACATAAACTGAATTCTTTTATCTGGCTGTTTTCCATCTTGTAATTCATGATAACAATAACATGATGCTGTCAATGCAATTGAATCAAACGATGTTGCATAGAAAGCTGTCATAGTCAACAGAACAACTATCATAATAACTGGTGCATATGGCAGTGTTTTTATGATGCCTACAATCATTCCATAAAGGTCGCCATCTGCCATATACTTACCAATAAAATCAGCTTTGCCTGTCATCTGCAATCCCATAGAATAATTTCCAAATACAATAAAACTCATAAGCGTTGAACCAACGCCAAACATATACCCACCAACAATTATCTGACGTACCGTTCTGCCACGTGATATATTCCCAATAAAGAAAGGAACAGCCACACACCATACCATCCAATAAGACCAATAATAAATCGTCCAATTCTGTGGGAAAGACGTTGTGCGAAGGGGATCAGTAAATGTTGCTAAAGAAATAAAATTTTGAACCATTGTTCCTAATGATGCAAATCCAGTTTCAACAATGTATTGTGTTTCTCCACTAAATAAAAGGACAAAAACTATCACCCCAAAAAACATGCATATACATAACCTTGCCAATTTACTAATTCCCTTAAACCCATGAAGCAAAGAATATGTATAAATTACGCATGTAATCACTAGAATTATAATATTAATAGCAGTACGACTGACTGTAACTTGAAACAACTCTCCAATAATTGCAGCCATCAGCGGTGTTGCAATACTAAATGTAGTTGCCGTTCCTGCAAGAAGTGCAAACACAGCTAAAAGATCAATAATCCGTCCAACCCAGCCATCTACATGTTTCCCCAAAACAGGGCGGCAGGCTTCTGAATACCTTTGATGCTTTCTTTTTCTTACATGAATCATAAAGCCAAATGCAACTGCCAGGACAAGATAAAATCCCCATGGTATAAAACTCCAATGAAACAATGGATATACTCCAGCCCATTCCTGAATGCCTCCCATCTCTTGAATGTGTGGATCAACTGCATATAACACCCATTCAGAAAATGAATAGAATAAAATATCTGCTGCCAATCCACATGTAAACATCATTGAGCCCCATGTAAAAAATGCATACTTAGGTTTTTCATCAGGCTCCCCAAGTACAATATTTCCATATTTAGAACCTGCTATATATAATGACAGAATAAATATGCCTAATCCAATCATAAGGTAATATATGCCCAATGTGTCACCAAAGAAAAATCTAATCTGCCCCAATACATTATTTGACCGTTCTGGGAAAATAAAAAAAAGAACGCATAGTGCTGTTATAACCGTCAGTGGCACAAGTGTTATCAGCCAGTCTATTTTCCCATGCTCTTTTTTTATATTCAATTTAATTTTCTCCTTCTGCATATTTTTCATATTTTTCATCTAAAGAAATCAATTCAGTTAAACTGTCAATTTCCACAATATCATCCGCTTTCATTGGGTAAATTCCAAGTTTAAATTCTTGTGGATAACAAAATAGCGCAATATCGTCCCAATATATCTGTCGATTCTTCTTCTCCTCAAACTCTACCTCAAGAAAATGTTTTAATTTCTTACCATCTTGTGTTGTCCATCTGGAAATACCATACAGCTGCCATCCATTTTTACCACCAGTCCGGCTACAATATGTAACAAATCCTTCCTCAACTGTTTGAATCCATTCTGTTGTTTCTGTATCAGTCCATACACTATTATAACCTGAATATTCAAACACTGGTGACAAAACATTCTCATTATAAATAATCTGATCGCCATCCAGTATAATGACATTATCAATATACTCTCTAGCAACATACAATGAAGAAATATTATTACAGGTATTATAATATGGATTTTCAATCAGTTTAACTCCATTATATTGTTTCTCCAGTTCCATGAATTTATCCTTTAAATATCCAACCACAACATATATTTCAACAATCCCATTTTTATGAAGTCCCTCAATTACAGTATCAATCATCCTGACACCATTTACATTCACTAAGGGTTTGGGGGTCGCCAATGTAACTGGATGCATACGGTTTCCCAAGCCAGCAGCCATAATAATTGCTCTTTCCACTCTGTGCATTTACTCATTTCCTCTTTTTCAGCTCATTCTGAACTATTCTGTAATATTCCTTAGCATAATGATACTGATATAAAGCATATTCACCCAATTCTACTCCAAGCTTTCTTTTATACTCACACCAGTTACTCCATAACAATCCGCATGCTGCTATATAGCAATAAATCTTAATCCTTGTTTTATCATTACAGCCTTCTGTAAAATATGCTGCTATCAGACTATCTGCCTGACGTTTGTTATATAGTGAATAAATACAGAACATTGCTACATCCACATGAGGATCCTGCATTCCTGCATATTCCCAGTCAATCAGCCGAATATCTTGTTTCCCATCTTTTTCAATGAAAAGAAAATTATCTGGTACAGCGTCTATATGTGTCAGTACTTTTTCTGGTTTTTGTGCATCTATATATGTCTTTAACGAAAATATATCTGCCTTGGTCTTTTCATAATCTTTGTATACAGATGGTGTTCCATCCCACAATGATTCATAAAATTCTATCTGTTCAAAAATACCAAATTCATGCTGCACTTTTAATTTCAATTCATGAAAATTCCTCAGTGCCTTCATACATTTCTCGACATCTGTATAATTGAATGGATTACATACTCTGACTTCTTCCATAAACTCGGTTATTTTATATCCATTTTCAGGATTAATATATACAATATCATCACAAATCTTTTTTTCTTTAATTATATTATACACTTCTGCTTCGTGCTGACGGTTGATGAGTTTATCCGTCCCCTCGCCAGGTATGCGCATGATATATTTCTTGTCATTACATACAAAGGAAAACGAGCGGTTAGTCATTCCTTTTTTTAGGACAACAATATCTGTAATTTTCTCTTGTTTTACGTTCAAAGCCTGACATATCACTTCAATCGCATCTGCTTTCATCTGACTGGAATTGTTCTCCATCTCATGTTTATTCTCCTGTTTATTTCCATGATTCTTTTTCTTCATTTTGTCATCAACTCCAAAATATCAATTATCTCATCTTGTTTAACATCATGAATATCATAAAAGTAATCTTCTGCTTCCGACTCATTGTATTTTTCTACTTTTTACTGGTTTTTATAAGTTTCTAGCTATTCATTCACAAATCAAACACATACACATGCTCATATCCACCTGTATTTTCCCTCAACGCCTCATCAACTCCTCCACATCCGCCAGATGCAATCTAAGAGTTACACTGTAATAAAAGATTAATTGAAGCAGCATATTCAGCTCCAAGTTCAAATCCTGCTCTTTTGACTTCTTCACTTCTGTGAAATTCACTTAATAATTCATTATGCTTCGTTATATATCTCTGCTGGTCAGTAAAAAACACCTTTTCCCCATATCGTTCCTTGAAGAATTCACAATAAGAGGCATCTTCTGTGGCTATATACACATAATCAGGATTCCACTCACGCAAAGCTTCATCTATCCTGTCTGCAATCATCTCCTTAGATGCATGAATTGGATGATTATGCAGATGTGTATTAACAAAATCTGTTCCTCTGGCTAACACACCCAATGTCCGTTGTGGATATGGAAGGTATTTATTCTTTCTCTCCGCAATATATTCAATCAAAGCATTGTTAAATACGCCATGTTTCCATTCTAATTTAATTACTCTACTCATCTGATTCATTATATTACTCTGAACACTTCCATTATAAACCCCTTGGTAAGAAAAATACATGTTTACTATGCATTACATCCTCTAAAGAATAATCCCCCGTTCAGGTTCAATCTCATAAAAGCACTCAACGCCCGGTATATCATCAAGATACTCTATCATCCTGTCCCAGTTAGTTCCTACAAGAACAAGTCTTTTTCCCTTCCAAACTCTAAGTGCTGTCCTGCATAATTCAACAGAAAATTCATTACAGTCATATAAAAATATACATTCATAATTATCAATAAAAGCTGTATCCACACCACCTGTATATGTATATTTATGTGCATATGTCCCATCATTAAATACCAATGCTGCAACTAATTTTCCATCTTCATCTACAGCAAATGTAAAATTCTTATGTGCAATTATACTAATAGACAAATAGAACATATCTGGTCCATATGGAACTTTTCTATCGTCAATATTGTATGTATCTGCATACTGTCTGTAAGTCATATTACCATATTGCTGCTGGTTAATTGGTGAATCTAAGGGTTTTATTGAAATCATGCGCACCTCTCTGATTAATATTGTATTGTTTTATTATACCCTAAAGTTTACCATCACTCAACTTCTTGCAATTAAAAAATGCAACTACCACACATCATGATAACTGCATCCATAATAATTATATATAACTACTTATTCTGTTCCTCTAATTTCATTATCTTTTTCTATACTAACAAAGCCCTTAGGGTTATTATACCCTAAAGGCTTTACTTACTCAACTTATTATATAATTAAAAAATTCTCTATAAATTAAGCTATTCATGTCAAAGTCTCCACACATTAAGCCCCATATCATTTAACATTTTAACATTATATATACCCTTAACATCTATTAACACTTTATTTTTAATATTACTTCCAAAAAATCCTTTCAAATTGACACCGTCAATTTGTTTGAAACTGTCATGAGCCACTGCTACTATGAGGCAATCTACATCATGAATTAATCTCCCATCAACTAATTCTAATCCATACTCTTTCTTCACATCCTCTTTATCTGCCCATGGATCCACAATCTTAGGAGTTATCCCATATTCGTTTAACCCTTTTATTAAATCAACCACCTTACTATTTCGTATATCAGGGCAATTTTCCTTAAATGTTATACCCATTATAACAACATTTGACTTAGCCGGTGCCTGTCCTGACTCGACCATTTTCTTAACAGCTACATTGGCAATAAAAGCGCCCATACCATCATTTACTATTCGTCCATTTAAAATTATCTGGCTATGATAGCCTAATTTCTCCGCTTCGTAGGTAAAATAGTAAGGGTCTACACCGATGCAGTGTCCTCCAACAAGACCCGGTCTGAATCCAAGAGAATTCCATTTTGTATTCATCCCATCAACTACCTCATTGGTATCAATTCCCATCTTATCAAATACCATAGCGAGCTCATTCATGAATGCAATATTTATATCTCTCTGACTGTTCTCAACAACCTTTATTGCCTCAGCAGTTTTGATATTTGATACAGGATATGTTCCAACCTCTATAACTAAATCATATACATTCTTAATCTCATTAAGAGATTCCTCATCCATTCCCGATACAATCTTTTTAATGTTTTCAAGTCTGTGAACCTTATCACCCGGATTTATTCTCTCAGGTGAATAACCCACCTTAAAATCAACTCCACACTTCAGACCTGACTCTTTTTCCAAAATCGGAATACACACATCCTCTGTCACACCTGGATAAACTGTGGATTCATAAACAACAATAGAACCCTTTGTCAGGTTTCTTCCCAATACCCTACTCGCACCTTCAACAGGAGTAAGATCAGGTGTGTGATCAGAATTCACAGGAGTAGGAACAGCAATTATATGAAACTTAGCATCTTTTAATTGTGTCTCGTCTGATGTAAATTCTACGCTACACTGTGCAACAGCATCATCGCCCACCTCATTAGTTGGATCAATACCATTTTTGTATAAATCAATTTTTTTCTTGTTAATATCAAATCCAATTACATTTGCTTTTTTTGAAAATGCAACTGCAATCGGCATTCCGACATATCCAAGACCTACCAATGATATGCTTTCTTCTTTTGCAACTATTTTACTGTATAAAGACATATTCCATACACTCCTTTGTTTATGTATTTCATCTAATTATTAATGCATGCATTATATAATTGCATATATTCCTTAGATGTTTTTTCATTCATCATTTTACTTTTTTCGTCCAGCCATCCACCATTAAAATGATGTATTGAATGCGTGTTGGATGTACAATTAGTAATTCCCGACATGTAATCATAGGGATGAAAATAATCATACGCATATATATTCATTCCATCTATACATTGTGTAGTTCCATTCATCAAATATCCGTTTTCAAGTGCTACCTTAGTATCATAAAAACCACATGTCTTTCTATTCTGCCTTCCATTGTCATCGATAAAACATATTTCTTTTCTTAAATCCAACAATTTACTAAGCATAGTCTGTCCTTTTACTGCCCCGCTGCAGCCTCCCATATTTAAAATCTGCCACTTTTCAACACCGCAAAAGGCATCCTGATATAACATATCATCTATATTTCTTTTAAGTTCCACATCCGTATCCATATAAATGCCGCCCTCATGATATAAAATATCAATTCTTGCATAATCAGGAACAAATCCATATGCTCCACATTCATATGCCTGAGCCATATACTGATTCTTTTTTATGTCATAATTAGACTCATTCCATTCAATTATTTCATAATCAGGGCAATACTTCTTCCAGCTTTCAATACACTTCTGTAAGTTATCCGGAAGCTCCTTTCCCCCAATCCACATATAGTGAATTTTTTTAGGAATTACAGGCTGTAGTCTCATGACTGAACCACCTGTGGATTCTTTAGAACACATATCATGTATAAGTATCATAGGCATAATATAGCATAGTATATTTTCTGTAGCTTGCATACCATTTAATTGCTCAACTACATCTGCATATCTGCTAATATTAATAAAAACAACCTCATTGCCATTACAATGTAAAAGATACTCCGGAGATTTTATATAAAAAATTCTTCCATACAAACTAATCACACTATCCCACTTATCAGGATCATTGTCTATATAGCAATCTATGTAATCCAATAAATCGTGTTCCTTTAGTATCTCCGGCACCGTAATCTGTCCGATAACCCCGGCACCAAACATAACTATTTTTCTTTTATTTTCTCTTACATCTTGGAAAATATCATGTAGAGATAAACATCTTAATTTCATTTTGCCTCTTTTCCAAAACACATTATTAAATACGCAGACAGCACTTGTAATTAATATTTATTTAACTCAGCATACTGCTCATCAATATATGTTCTATCTTTTTTGAAGCATTTCCTTCTCCATATAATGTATCGTCAAAGTGCTCTTGAATATCATTCCTATATATCGCTTTTAGAATACTGTTTTCATTAATATCACACAGAATATTATGATTTCCTTTTAGAGTTTCAACCCATTCTGTTTGATTTCTTAATGTGACGACGTTTCTATGCATCATATATGCCTCTTTTTGCAATCCTCCGGAATCTGTTACTATTTTTATGGCTCTGCTTGAGAAAAATAACATTTCCAAATATCCCAGCGGCTCAACAAAACATATATTTTCATATTTGTGTTCTGTCATTAATGTAACAATATAATTGCGTATTCTCGGATGTACAGGAAATAAAACCGGAGCATCGAGCTTTTCAAATGCATTCAGAATGATTCTTAGTTTATCTATACTGTCTGTATTTTCGGCTCTATGTACAGTTGCCATATACCATCTGTCCTTAATGATATTGGTATTAAAAATAGGCTTTAGTCCCTTAAAATATCCGTCATTATTGCTGACTTGCTTTAAGTAGAACCTGACTGCATCACACATGACGTCTCCCGTGTGGTATACGTTCTTGGTTATGCCCTCATTTGCGAGATTTTTTACTGCCGTATCCGTAGGACAACATAATATCTTAGATATGTGATCAGTCAGAACTCTGTTCTGTTCCTCCGGCATAGCCATGTTAAATGAGCGCAGTCCTGATTCCACATGCACTACAGAAATCAATATTTTAGAGGCTGCAAGTGCTGCAGCAAATGTTGAATTGGTATCACCATACACCAAAACATAATCCGGCTTTTCCCTTAAAAATATGTCTTCAAGACCAATCATCATGTTTCCGGTCTGTGTTGCATGTGAACCCGAACCCACTCCAAGATTATAATCAGGCTTGGGAATATTTAATTCATCAAAAAATATATCCGACATATTTTTATCATAATGCTGCCCCGTATGAACCAATATTTCTTTTATATTCTCTCTGATAACGCGTGATACAGCCGCAGCTTTAATAAACTGAGATCTCGCACCTACAACTGTAACTATCTTCATTACAAATCCTTTCCTGTCATAACTTGTTCATAAAAATTCGCTAACTCTGTACTTTTTGACATCATTGTCAGGTGGTTCTTACTTAAAAATCCATCCGGAATTGTTATTTTACAAATATTATCCAATTGCAGTTTAATATCGTTATCTAAATCCAAATATCCCCCAACGCCATATTTATCGACAAATTCTCTATACGAATGGATGTTACCTACAACCACAGGAAGCCCGGCACATACATACTCATACATCTTATTTGCCGTTCCTGTTTCCATAAAAAGTTGATTTTTTTTATTTACATTGAATATTGCAAGTCCACAATCATATTTGGTCATTTCCTTTATAAGCTGGTTAGTTCCAATGTTACCCTCATAATGCAGATATTCATTTGTTGCATCTAAATACTTACAATATTCAGGAACAGACTGCGAATAAAAGTGCACATGAATATGATTCTCAACTATTTTTCCCCATATTTTCTCAAAAAATCTATCACTTTCCTGATCACTACCATTAATTCCACCTTCATACACACAATGAATTTCACCATCCATTTTACTAAGTTTCGGATAAGGCACATCAACCTTTATCTCGTCAAGAATCATATTTTCCAAATACCAAACCTTTTTATTCTTTAAACTATACTTTTTTTCTGCAATATCAGTAACTTTTTCTGATGTATAGATATCACCTTCACTAAATTTGTTTGCCATAAATTCCAAAATCAATTCGTTTATAGAATCCTTTCCCCATAAACTATTCATATCATGCGTATCAACAACTACTTTTTTCCCTGTGGTGATTGCTATATTGGCAAGAATATCAGGAGTATTTGAACAGTGAATTATATCAAATTCACTATTAGCAATAAACCTCTTAACTCCATTAGCAGTTGTAAAAGAGAATATCCCATCATATAGCGAAGCAAAATCAGAATTAGAACTATCCGGCGGTGCCATTGTATACAACAAATACACCTTATAACCATATTTTTTCATCATCGTAGCAATTTTATGTGTTCTAATGCATGCTGCATTTTGTACATATAAAATTGCTTTGTCATCTGTTAATTTTTTATAATACTTATGGTTTTCCAGTTCAACAGGTATCATTGTATCATTCATATCCGAATGATATAAGAAGCCTTCCAATAACACATAATATTCTTTTATTCCCAGCTCAACAAGCTGGGCACTTATCTGAAAATAGCTTTTCGAGCATATTATTATGTCAATATCACCGGAATAAACTTTCTTCAGCTCTTTTATATCTATTATAGATATACCATGTAATTTTTCTCCGTGCAGTTTCTTATTATTATCGACAAAATACATAATGTTATATTTATCTTTAAACTTATAATATGCATTTTGTCCATAAAAGCCTGCTCCAAAAAGAATTATGTCTTTCATACTCCCTCCATTGTAGTTTCACATTGTCTTGTCCATAATTCCATACTGTAGAATCTAAACAATATATCACTATGGTCCGCTCTTCCCTCTTCATGTTCAGCATATATTTTCTCTATAGTCTCTTTTGGAACAATATTTCTTTTTGAAAAGTCAAATATAACCTGTCTTATCTCATCCTTGCTTTTTCCATCACGAAGCCATCTACAGAACGGTGCAGGAAAACCCATTTTATTTTTTCTTTTAACAACCTTTGCAGGCAGATATTCTTTACATGCTTTTCTAATTATCCACTTTGTCCATTGATTTTTTATCTTATACCTTCCATCCAATGCCATTGCAAACTCGACAATACGATAATCAAGAAACGGAACTCTGGATTCTATTGAAAAAGCCATTGAATTACCATCTTCATTATGTAATAATGCAGGAATTGATTTATTAATTACATCATTACATAATCTAGTATTCAGTCTGGAAGAAAGCTCCACATCCTTTTTCTGATAATTGTCATTGACCATTTTAAGAAAATTATCAGTAAATATCTGAGTACTTCTCTTTGTCCTTAAGCTTTCTATCTTCTTTTTATTCTGAAAAAGAAAACTGTTTTCCAAACCCACTAACTTGACAATTGTATCCGTACTCACCGCACCTATTATATCCGGCCATTCTTTTTTCACAATTGTAAGCATTTTTATTGCTTTACACCTTGCCATCAACGTATTTCTGCTTATTAAATCAGCAATATAATGTGCATAATATTGTATATATCCTGCAAAAAGCTCATCTGCCCCCTGACCATCCAACACTACCTTAACGTGACCCTTTACACCTTTCATAACCATATACTGACTATATAATGATGCTCCGGCTGTCGGTTGGTCATGATGATATGTAATATCTTTAATGTATTCGGTAAAATTTTCTTCATAATCATCAGGTTTTATATAATGCGGTATAGTATTCCATTTTTCATTTACACTTTTTATATATGATTCTTCATTACATTCCTTGTCTGTATAAATCGATGAAAACGTATGCATTTTTTTTTCGTATTTTTTTGATGCACACCCTACAATTGCGCTGGAATCAAGCCCACCTGAAAGACACGCACCAACTTCAACATCAGCCCTTAATCTCAGCTTGATTGCATCTTCAAATAAAACCTTGAATGTTTTCACCGGATTTTTTCCTTCAATCCACTTATCATAAAATTCCGACTCATTAATTTCCCAATATGCTGCTAATTTATTGCTATTATCTTTTAAATCATATATCATATAATGTGCAGCCGGAAAAATTTTAACATTTTTATAAAACGTGTTTTCGTCCGTATCTTCATTTACTGAAAATGTTAAATATCTATATATGCTATTAGGATTAGGTATATTTTCTTCCGGGAATGCCGCAATAATGGATTTTATCTCAGAAGCAAATGCAAATACCTTATCATTATCAGTTATATATAAAGGTTTAATTCCAAATCTGTCCCTGCAAAAAATAACCTGTTCTTTTCTCAAATCATATAACGCAAATGCCCACATTCCGTTAAACATATTAAAACATTCTGTACCATATGCCCTATATGCTTCAATTATTACTTCCGTGTCACTATTAGTTCTAAAAATCGCGCCTTTCTTTTCCAACTGCTCTCTTAATTCTATATAGTTATATATTTCACCATTGAATACAATTATATAGTTTCCATCAGAGCTTACCATAGGCTGATTGCTTTTAATATCCAAATCAATAATTGATAATCTTCTATGTCCAAATGCCACCTTATCATCATTCCACTTACCTTCTGCATCCGGACCACGATGTGCTATTCGGTCTGTCATGACCTTTATCTTATTTATATCATTTTCTTGAATTTTTGTCTTTGAAATAAATCCGGCTATACCACACATTCCACTATTGCTCCTTTAATGATACATCAGCTGTATAATCTTTATATACAATCTGCACAATTTATACTTTATTGAATTGCCCTTGCATATCTGTGTTTTTTCTCCATTACAATTATAAAAATATGCCTTTTTATATTTTATTTTTTCAAGTATCTCCAATACATTTCCATAATTATGACCAACAACACCTGAAAATGTAATATATACCTCATCATATTCTTCACAAGCCAACTGCTCATACACCTTCTGCGGTAAATCATAAAAGCTTTCCTTACAAATATCAATTAACAGAATATCCGGATAACTTTCTTTATATCTATCCATTTTACTTGACTGAATCAGGCAGCTTACTTTATTTTTCTTAACCTCCTCATATAATCTTTTAAAGGTACCATCTGCAGAAGTTCTAAAAATCAAAACTTTTTTCATCATCTTTTTTCCTCTGACTGCATTCATTATAGAACTGTAGTAATTGGGGTATTCTACTCTCCAATGTAAAACCTTTTTCTCTTAAAACTCCCTTAGAAATGTTTATTTGGGATATTTCTGTAATCTGAGTCTTCAAATCGCCTTTCATATCCACTGCACTTCCAAAAAGATTTGTTTCCACAAACTCTCTCTGACTTTCAATATCTCCAACAGCAACAGGGATACCGGCATTAACATATTCTTGTATTTTATTAGGTGAAGCAAATTCAAGGTACTGTCTGTTCTTTGGTGTCACATTCAGGATACATAATCCTACATCATACTGTGTAAGTTCGTTTGCAAGCTCCTTCGATGTTCTGTTGCCTTCGTAATGAATATTCGGATGTAACGATTCCAGATATCTGCAATACTCTAAATCATAGTTCGTATAAAAGTGAACTACTATTCCCGAATCTGCTATTTTGTACCATATTTTTTCAAAATATCTATGGCTCTCTGAATCATTTCCTATTACTCCACCCTCATATACACAGTGCAGCTTTCCATCCATTTTACTCTTTTTTTCTTTTATTTCCGTAGGTTCAAGCTCTTCTGTAATTAGGTTTTCCAGAACAAACGTCTTTTCTTTTTCTATATTAAATTTTCTCAAAGCCTCCTGTCTTATACCTTCTGTTGTATAAATTACACCATCACTCTCAACGTTCGCCAAACGTTCAAGCTCCATTTCCTCCGGTGTCATACTTTTGTATGCACTGCTTAAATCATGGCAATCATGAATAATTGTTTTATTTGTTCTTGTCAATAAAACTGTTAAAAAATCAGGCTCATTTGAACTATGTACATACTTAAAATCCGACTTATTTACAAAATCAATCAACGATTCCATAGAAATAATAGGAAAGATGCCATCATAAATGTTTGCATATTCTGAATTTGACTGAAGCGGTGAATTAGTTGAATAAGCAAGATACACTTTATATCCCATATTTTTTACAGCCAATGCTATCTTATGAGTTCTAATGCAAGACGCATTTTGAACATACAAAATACTTTTTTTATCATCTATATTTTTATAATATGAGCAACTTTCAATTTCAATTGGCATCATCGACTCATATTTATCAGTATGATATAAAAAGCCTTCTAAGAATATATAATATTCATCTATTCCCATTGTTGATAACTGCATGGCTATTTGCGGATAACTTTTTGTACAAATAACAATCTTTGCTTCTTCCGCTTCAAAATCATTCAAACATTCTATGCTTTTTACATCCAACCCATTTACCTTTTCTCCCCATAATGCATGATTGTTATCAATATAAAACATTATATTGAATTTATTTTTTAATCTGTCATAAGCTCCCTTACCATAAAATCCTGCACCAAAAAGGATTACGTTCTGCATATAGCAACCTCCATTTAAACCTACATCTATTGTCTAATCAACAATTATTCTATTTTTCCAATATTCTCTCTTTCACATTAATCCAAAAAATTATTGTAATCTTCAATACATCCATTTCATCTTTCAGTAAAACATCTAACCACTATATCAAATGGAGTTAATACTTCGCTTGTCCACCAAACAAGGTGTACCAACACAAAGTGGAAAGATTCTATACATGCATTGTCATAAGAATTTCCTTTTCTGCTAAATGAGTGCCGTATTCCAAGCTCTTTAAGGCAAACTTCAAATTTCTCACTGATGTATTGGCTTCCGAGATCACTGTGCAGGATTATTCCCTTGGTATCAGGAATATTTAAATATATATTCCTTACAACATTTACCGCAAGCTCAGCTGTGATATTTTTGCCGTATGCCCAGTCTATTATCTTTCGGTCATATAAATCCATGACTGATGCAATGTAAGTCCAGCCTTCATTCCGTACATGTATATAGGTTATATCTATTACAATCTTCTTAAAATACGGTATCAGCTTCATAATTACGATTTAAAAAATTCTCTTTGTCATCAGGCACCTGACTATGATTTTTCTGATACTGATATTTTTGATGACAATACTTGTGATTTTAAAACGCTTCATATTGCGCTGCGCTCTTTTTACAGAGCATGGAATATTTCTGTCATTAAGTTCCCTGCAAATCTTTATGGCTCCATAACGCTTCTTAAATTCAAGATATACATTCAGTCTGATTACTGAAAATATTATATTCCTGTTTCCTTTTTGACTAGACCTGATTAACTGCTACATAATATGTGCTTCTCGGAAATTTGAAAACCTTACACATCTGCTCGACAGTATACTTTTTGATGTTAGTCTGAATAAAGGACACGAATTCAGCTATTGATTTTTGGCGAATATTGCAATAGCTTTTTTATATTTCGTTCTCAATCTCAAGCTCTTTCATTTTTTCTGGAGACTCCTGTACAAAAATAGTTTCAGCTTCAGAAAGCTGTACAGGAGAATTTTTTTATCCACATAGATACAGTGCCTTTAGGCATACCATATTCGTTGCTTAAATTCTGAAGTATAAGATTTTTGATTTTTGCCATTGTGTTGAACCCCTTTTGGGGATAATTATACGCTGTTCAACTTTTCGTGCCCTTAGTTATATCTTAGCAGCAACTGTTGATGAAGCCGAAGTAGAACTAAAACGCTGGCTATGAAAATCTATTCATCGCAGGATACCTGCAATTAAGGAACTGCATCTGAAGATCTATCGTCTCAAGACGCACATCTTAAATACAATCCACTACATCATGAATAATGCCAGAATTGAAGCAACCAATAATAAGATTAAGCGGATCATCCGTAAAGCATATGTATTCAGAAACATATAGAATATGCTCAATATGGTACGCCTTGTATGCACTGATATTCGTATTCAACTTTCTAACCGAGAGTTGAATACTGCTCAATCCGGATAAACACTGGGGTTGTTTACTGAAAAGCCATATTTTTTCACTTACACTTCTTTAGAGCATAACATTTCACTAATATCAACTTTTCCTGTCGTTCGCTCCCATTCAAAAAAATTTTCCCGTCCACAATATGCACATGTTTTAATAGGATTATATAAATACTTATGAATTTTTTCAATTGTAATGCTTTCATCTGACAAGTCAAGTACATCTTTCGGAATTTGGGTGTTAAAATAATCATTAAATACCTTACTATTCATACATATAGGACATTTTGCCAATTTTCCTCTTTTATACATAACACAATCAGAATTCACACATTTATTCAACATCTTTATTGGATTCGAATTACCTTTAATATTAATCTGAGTCCAAAACTCGTCAACAATCTTGCTTAATTCAAATCTGATATTCTCTCTTCTCATAAATTGAATTATTTCATCAATTTTCCCTTTTAATGTCGGATACAATGTCATTTTGACCAATGTATCTGTATTTCTAATGGCTTCAATAAGTTTTTCTGGGATTTTCTGTAATAAAATTCCGTTTGTTAATATTATAATCTGAGTTTTGGGATAATATTGCTTTGTAATATAAAGCAACTTATCTAAATCATCATTCAGTAATGGCTCTCCTCCTAAAAAAGAAAAACATCCTATACTCTCGACTTTTGAATATAACAATTGCATATAATAAGAAAACTCTTCAACATTTTCAGTATTATCTTCTTTTTTTAAATTTGAAAAATGGTCACATCGTTTACAATTCATATTACATTTTTCAGCAGCTTCAAATGATACATATTGTATATATGGTAATTTATCGAACTGATAATCAACAAAATTTATTAATTTTTCAACTTTCCTTATAAAATTCTCACAATCAACAATTAAAACATCTTCTGCTTTAACTCCATTTTTTCTTAAATCCATTTTCATAGAACGAACTGTACTAATTGAATAATTAGGAATTATTACTTTGTTTATTTCTCCATTTAAATATCTTTTGATAAAAGCATATAACGAAACAACATCTATATCATCCACTTTTGTACCTATTTTATCCAAACTATTGTCTATGAAAAGTGTATTGTCTATATCTTTCTTATTTTTCAACACATTCATAATTTTTCTACCGTAACCTGCACAACCGAAAACCGCAATTTTCATTTTTACCTCCAAATTTACATCACTTATTATGATTCTATTTCTTTTATAAAATTATTTAATTTATCCAATTCTTTTGTTGAATAAGCTTCTACTTCACTTATCCCTGGATTCTTACCCTCATATTTATTTATTCTAATAGTCGCCTTCTTGGTTTTATTGTTAATATATATTCTTTTTTCTTTATCACATCTCAAATGACCTGTATTATATGTTTCATGATTTATAATAATTTCGCAATCTAATATTTTTGATTCACTAGTCAAAGATGGATATATTACAATATATGATATATAAACTTCCCTTTCCCATATAATATTTATTGCCTTCTCATTGTCCTCATAAAGCGGATGCCATGCGCATTCCTCCCAAAATTTATCTGTCGCACTTTTTTTATTAACATCAGCGCAATCAAATCGTTTAAAATCAGAAAGAAACTCTTTTTGACCAGATGAAACAAGTACTTTTGCACCAAATATCAAATTATCGGTCCTTCTGTTCCAAAAAATCATCTCCTCCTTAAGTAATTGTTTTAAATGTATTATGGCATTTTGTGATGGATATGCCAATGACGCTAAGAATAATTTCAAATCATATTGCCTACTCTTTGGTAATCTGCACACTATTCTTGCTTGCCAATCATAATATGGGTTATCCAACTGAAACCTATTATCAAAAACTTGATATCTTCCTATCTTTCTTGAATATGATGTATTATCACCATGCCATGCAAACGCATATGCAAACCTTTTTAATACAATAGGACGATAATCCGTTTTATCTAATAAATAAGCCATACATTCTTCAAACATTAAAGAGACAGCTCTATGATCCGGGTGGCTATCAAAATCCACACATATAATAATGTCTGCATCTGTGTCACTTATACATTCCCTCATATCTTTTAGCATATTTTCTCTAGTATAAGATTCATGTTTTAAATATTTTTCATAATGAAATTCAACATGGTTTTTCAACGCATATGTTTTATCCCTACCAGCAAGTGAACTAATTACGCTATTTTTTTCTGTATTGTATATATGACTATTTCCCTGCCACCTATTCCCATAACCTAGGAAAATAATATCTTTTTTCATTACTCCCAGTATTCTCAATCCTTTTAAGGATTCTTTCAATCTAATTTTTCCTATAGTATCCGCATCACCATTTGTAACAATCAAAACTTTAATAATATACCCTTTCTTTTTTAATCTAGGAATCAACCCTCCACCTATACTTAATTCATCGTCTGGATGTGGAACAATAATTAAGATCTTTTTTGAGTTCATTGTAATATAAAAACCTTTTACTATAATATTTCAATCACATTATCAATAATTTTTCTTTGCAATTATCATATAATGAGAAATACGATTTTTAAAAAATATACTATTAATTCCATGTATAATGTTCATCAACAACATAGATTTCATTAATCGTATACAAATTTTTGATAACAATAACCAAAATATTCCTTTCTTTTTTTTGTACTTTTTATATTTCTTTTCTAAATATACAGTAAAATCCCCCCACAATCTGTTATAATTATATTTCTCATCGATTATAATCATATATTTAGACACACATCTTCTCACACTTGAACAATCCCTTATGTTATATGGAATCATAAATAACGCAATTCCATCTTTATCTAATATTCTATTAATTTCTCTAACCGATTCATATCTTTGTTTAATATCCAAATAATAAATTACATCCATACACCATATAGAATTAAAATAGTCTGATTCAAAATTCAAATTAGGTAAGCCCTCAACTTGAAAATTAACATTACTACATTTTATTCTTTCTTTACAAATATCTATAGCTGTCTGGCATATATCAATACAATTTAGCTCTAATATCGAATGACAATGCTTTATCAAAAAATCTGTAAAATCCCCCGAAGCGCATGCTATTTCCAAAGAATTATTAATATTCTTTTTATATTTTAGCATATTATAAAATGCCCACTTAAATCTATATTTATGACTTGATTTAATATTCATCATCCAACCATTATAACCATCAAGATAATATGAATAGAATTGTTTTTTAAAATTTATTTCATTTTTCATTACAACCACCTAGATTGAATATATTATATCTTCTAACGATACAATTTCCGCAACAACTCCATATTTATGAAGTTCCAATTCTATCTCATCATACAAGTGAACAGGAGTTACTACTATCATATCCACCCCTTTGTATTTTTCAACATCTGAAATATTAAAAACACTAATCTTTGTGTTTGTATTGGTTTCTAAAAATTTATCTATCCAACATAATGATTTTATTTGTTCAGAATTTTTTATTTCTTGATAAAACAATTCGCCTATTTCGCCTTTTCCATAAATTGCGATTTGTTCTACTCCCTCACTTTTAAAATAATTTTCTATTCGCAGTCCTTTTTTCTCATTTTTATACCATCTCAACATTAGCTCATATAATTGCATATATTGTTGAATTTTCACCTCTTTTTGTGTTATTTTATAATCCATTTTTATAAGTATTCTTATTAAAAAAAACAATATCACTAAAGCTATTATAGTAAGCATTTTATTTCTCCTATTTTATATCACCATAATACATGTCATAAGCAAATAAATTTATAATCTGAGAGCTAGAACAAGCACTGTTTTTCTGTATTTTTTCTAATATTTCTCTATAATAACTACAACAAATTATTATACAGCAACTTTCATCAATTTGTGCATCTTCAAACGCATATACATTTTTATCTAAAAAATTACCAAATTGACCGCATTTATATGTTCCATCAATAAAAAAATCGTCTTGTTTCATTCTTATATAATATTCTTTTATCAACCTCCTTGCAGATATTCCTGTTCCCCACACTATAATTTTTTTACTGTTTAATTCTGATAATAATCGAATATTATAAAATTTATTTTCCTCAATTTGCGCACTTTTTTTCTCTTGCTGTAACCATTTCTGTACAAATTGAAACATTGTATAACTTTCCTGTTGAAATGACATAATATTATTCATATTATACAATTCATTGCCATATGATATTATTGCTTTCCTATAATAGCTAAATACAATATCATAAAATTTATCTATATATTTTCCATCAAAAAATCTATTATATATTATATAAGATTGTGCAAGTTGTATTAAATTTTCATATCTTTTTTTCCTTTGTGCAATATTATGATCATGTATTCTATAGCGTGCCACAAAATCATTTACAAACATAGCTTTTCCTTTTGTCAAATGTAGAACATTTCTTCCGCTATCAGCTCTAAACGCTGCCTTATTGCTCACATCCATAGATACTTCTGTTATTTTCCTTATGATTTTTTCTGTGTACACTACATTACGAAAAGTAGTTCCAGGTGTATTACATAACATAGCCTTATTATTCAAAAAATCATCAAATGAACTTATATGTCTTTCCCCTAAAGGCGTATCTGGATAATATATTTTATATTCTTTATTTAATTTGACATCATATGCAAATGAATTCATTGCATATATTGTATATTCTCTATTTTGTTCTAAAAAGTCAAACGCCTTCTTAAGTCTTTTTTTATCTATGTAATAATCATCTGGATCTAGGACACAAAAATATTTTGAATTCATATGCTTTATAGCTTTGTAATAATTTTCAAATAATCCCATATTTTTTTCTGAATATAATGCTAATATAACATCAGGATAATCATTTACATACTTTCGTATTATTGAAGCAGAATTATCTGTTGATGCATCGTCTGAAATGATAATCTGAAGTGAAAAATCAATATCCTGCATCAAAATTGAATCAATAGCATCAGCAATATATTCCCCATTATTATAAGATGGTATTATAACTGTCATCATATATTTATAATTTTCTTTCATATTATCTATTACCCACTTTATTCAATGTATGTATTTTTATTATTAAAATTTTATATTTTCCCAGTTATTAATCCAAAAAAATCTCTCAAGTTCATTTCCCTTTCATCTATAATAATAGGTGTAAGTTTATCATTACATATTGTATTTTTATCTAATTTTATATACGGAAATGTTTGAACTTGGTCATTATTACTGTTATACTTTACGAATTTTGTACCATCCGAACATAATATCCAAATATCGTCACCTTTTTCTTCAACATTCACTATTGAACTATTTATGTTTCCAATATGTTTAAATACCTTTGTGCTTTTATTAAATCTTATAATTGATGACTTTGAATTTATTCCTTTTAAAAAAAATAAAACACAATTTTTTACCTCACATACTTTAAATATTTCTTTTCCCTCTAATTCTAATATTTCATTGCAAAATTTTCCATTTAATTCATACGCTTTGTTATGGTCAAAGGAAGTAAATATAAAGTAATCTTCAATTTTAGCAACTGTCCAAATTCCATCTAATGGCAAATCAAGCGTCTTTATACAATACTGCGAAGTTTTCATGTTGAATTCAATCCAAGCATTTGCATTATTAAATCCAATATATAAAATATCATATTTTCTAAAAACACAATTAAAATATTGCCTACTTCTACCATTACATATATCTATTTTCTTTATATCCATAAATGGCTCTGATATATATTTCATTGTCATCGAAACACTGTCTAGCTCTATAAATGCTGGATACGATGTAGGAATAAAAAAAATTTTATTATTACATACTTCCATATTTTCAAATTTAAAATTTGCGTTATACTCTTTTTGAATTAAGTTTATATCATTCAGTTTTATTTCTATAAACTTTGATGCCTTAATATCATATACAATTATATTATCTGCTGCTGTAGGTCCAAAAAACAACTTGCCATTACAATACTTTACTTGATAAAATAGTTTTGATTCCTTATTCTGATTCGGAAATCTGCCTATATATTCTACCTTCCAGTTATTCATATAGATCTTAACTAATGCATTTACATCCAACATACATCCCCAAATAACATTGTCAACAATTGTAAATGCTTTCATTTTAGCTAAAACCATCTCTCTTTTTATCATATCTTTCCCCCTTCTCATTTACCAAACCAATTTGTCTTGCCGGAACCCCCGCCATCAGTGCATAATCCGGTACATCCTTTGTGACCACTGCACCAGCAGCAATCATAGCCCATTTTCCAATTGTATGTCCGCATACAATCGTTGCATTAGCGCCAATACTTGCGCCTTCTTTGACAAGCGTTTTCTTGTAGCCTGCTGTTCCCTTAGGATATTTAGCTCTTGGTGTAAGGTCATTTGTAAATACCATCGATGGTCCGCAAAATACATAATCCTCGAGTTCAACACCTTCATAGATGGACACATTATTCTGAACCTTCACACCATTACCTATTTTTACATTGTTTGATATATTTACATTCTGACCAAAAGAACAGTTGTTTCCTATTCTGGCACCCTTCTGTATATGGCAGAAATGCCATACTTTGGTTCCTTCACCGATTTCAACGTCATCATCTATATAACTACTTTCATGGATAAAGTAATTCGCCATATCAACCTTTCTCCTCTACATATTCTATTATGGATTTAGCAACCAACTCTACATCTTCATCACTCATGTATGGATGGAAAGGCAGAGAAAGCACTGTGTCACACAATCTGTTGGTGTTAGGGTAATCATCATCATTATAAATAGAATTGTCAAATGCTTTCTGCAGGTGCATAGGCTTCTGATAATATACCATAGCGGGAATGCCTAAATCCTTCAAGTATTTCTGAAGCCCGTCCCGCATTTTTGAATTTTTGAGCTGTATGGTATACTGTGCCCAGCTTGAGTAGAATCCGTCTCTTATAACAGGAACCTTTACATACTCTTTTAATTTTTCCGTGTACTTTAAAGCTATTTTTTGCTCATTCTCAAGTTCTTCACCCGCAAATACCGGTAACTTAGCAAGAAGAACTGCAGCCTGTAATGTATCAAGACGCGAATTCATTCCTATCCTGATGTTGTCGTACTTTGAACTTCCCTTACCATGCACCTTGTATGAACGTATGAGTTCATCCCATTCACTGTTATCTGTAAAAACAGCACCTCCATCGCCGTAACAGCCTAATGGCTTAGCAGGGAAAAAGCTGGTCGTGGATATATCGCCAAATGAACAATCCCTCTTGTCTCCCAGCATTCCACCAAATCCCTGTGCACTGTCTTCAAGAATATACATTCCGTATTTATCTGCAGTTTTTCTTAATTCATTATAATCTGCCGGCTGTCCGAAAAGATCAACCGCAACTATTACTCTCGGTTTATAAATTCCGTCATTGACAACCTTTTCAATCATCTTAATGAGAGAATTGACGCTTATATTATATGTATCCGAATCTACATCCACAAAAATCGGAGTTGCTCCCACTGCGGAGACAACTTCTCCGCTTGAAAAGAATGTAAAGTCAGGAACAAAAACCGCATCACCGCTTCCGACTCCCCATGCCATGAATGCAAGCTGAAGAGCATCCGTACCGTTGGCACAGGTTATACAATGCTTTACTCCCACATAATCGGCAAGCCTCTCTTCCAATTCTTTTATCTGATTACCCTGTATAAAATTACCGTCATTGATTACCTCTTGTATATTGGTATCTACTGTTCCTTTTATATGCTTGTACTGACTCTTCAAATCTCTAAATTGCATCTTGAATGCCTCCGTCACTATTTAAATCTCCCTGTGAAATCCGTTGTCGCACACTCCTTAAGCGGAAGTTTAACACTTCCCCCCTCTGCTGCCGACTTATAGATTGCAAGAACAAGCTCTAATGCCCTCTTGCCTTCCATTGCAGTGATATATGGCTGTCTGTCATTTTTTATAGCATTAATCATATCCGCATATAATGGAGTATGACCATATCCATATACATTTGGCGGATTCTCATGAAAACGCTTTTTTACATCCTCAGGGTCATCCAATAAATCCGAGAATCTCCACTCCTCTATTACATTTACGGACTGTCCTCCCGCTTTAACCGTTCCCTTTTCGCCAAAGATATAGAGTGTCTCTTCCAGATTCTTAGGATAAATATCTGTTGTTCCTTCTACAACTCCATAGCTTCCATTTTTGAACTTAATCAGCGCGATTCCGAGGTCCTCTGCCTCTATATAATCATGATTTAACTTGTCGGTCATTCCGACAACCTCAACAATTTCAGAGCCCATCATCCATCTAAGCAGGTCTATATTATGAATACACTGATTCATCAGTGCTCCTCCGTCCTGCTCCCATGTTCCTCTCCAAGCAGCTCTGTCATAATACTCATGGTCTCTGCACCATCTTATATGTGCAGTACCATAAAATAATTTGCCGAATCTGTTCATATCAATAGCTTCTCTTATCTTCTGAACCGACTTGTTGAACCTGTTTTGATGGCACGCACATACCTTAACATTGTACTTTATAGATGCCGCAATAATTGCATCGGCATCTTTGATTGAAAGCGCTATCGGTTTTTCTATAATACAATTTACACCATGTTCTATACAATTCAATGCAATCTCTGCATGCTTACCGCTTTCTGTACATATAGCTACCAGCTCTGGTTTTTCCTTTTCAAGCATCTCCATATAATTTGTATAACGCTTTACTTCTTCGTCCAATTTGAATTTTAATGACTTATCCTCCATACAGCTTTTGTCTACATCACAAATTGCTACTATATCCAGATCATTATTCTGTGCAGCTGCTATATGATTCGGCGAAATTCTCCCACATCCTATTAATGCATATCTCATATTTTTTTCTCCTCGCATAATGTATTAAATAAATTTATAAGTCTGCATGACGTACATTTATAATCATATTTATTTAATTCAGCTTGGTTCGGATTATACTTTAACTTTCCGTCTTTTTCCCATGTTTTGTACTGGTCTAAAATATACTTTTTTAGTTTTGGATAATCTTCGATTTCATTTAACTCTTCTAATGCTGATCCTATTTTAGTTCTATTAATAGTATTATAAACCTCGCCACGACATATATCACCTGTGACTATTGCAATAACTGGTTTGCCCATCATTATATATTCCATAAGTTTACCAGTTAATACGCCCCCAACATTGCTTTGATAATCATACGATGCCATCAATAATATATTTGAATCCATTTGCAACTGCATAGATTCTTTTCGTGATAACTTTCCATATGTAACACACAACTTTCCCAAATCATACTTATCTGCTTGTGATTTGAATATATCATATGCCGAATTATTCCCTGCAAAACAAAATTCAATCTTATCATACTCCATACTGCCATTCTTAATAAGTTCCGAAACTGCTTTAAAAAAATATGATAAATCTTGTAACCCTCCATACATAGAGCCCGTATATGAAAAAACTAATTTATCCGACTTGAAATTTCTTTTTTGTATGTCATACAAATCCTCTTTATCATACCCATTCGTGATACATTTTGTTTTCCCCCTATAGACTTTAGGCACTCTTTTGCATATCCCTTTTGACACTCCAATTATTGCATCTACATTTTTCCATACATAATTTTCATAACTTTTAGGAATAAATTTTACATAATCAGGTGTAAACTTATATCTTACAATCGCATCTCTTATGTCAAATACCCACGGAACATTTGCATGATATTTATGATACTTCTTTCCTGCATACAAACTAAAAGAATCCCCATACGATGTAAACAGCACATCACAATCATCCATTGATTTAAGTGTCTTATTTATACTATGACATAAATTTTTTTGTCTTAATTGTTCAACAACATATTCTACACTTCCAATTACTGGATATGCCGTTTCATATGGATAAAATTCTTTGTGACCCGTCCGTGGATTAATTCTTATTCTATCATCAAGCTTATTCATTCTCTTATCTTTTAAAGGTTGAATGATTTTTTTGTATAACCCATGGAATTTCTTAAAACCTAATGTATTTTCTGCATAAATCACTTCTGCACCAATCGCATCTCGCTCTAATATCTCATCTTTCAGAATATTTGAATGTTTTTCCTTAATTACAGTCACTTTATACCCTGATCTCATTAAATATTTAGCAAATTTAGTAATTCTGACAGCTGCTATTACATTATCTGGCGCAAAATAATTGCATATAATTAAAACATGTGACATTGTTACACCATCCTATCTTAGTATTCTCCTGCATAAAAGAAAAAGTTGCCATTACATAGCAACTTTTAAACATATAATCTTATATATTGCCTCCATGCATTTTATAATCTACTTTCCTTGCAGACCAGTTCATATTATAATAAACTCCAAAATCTTACAAATATTATATCGGTATTTATTATAAATAATTAACACATACACTTTATTATTCCAGCATGATTGCCATTTTATTAACCATATTCATAATACCATTTTTGAGTTCTTTCTATGCTCGAATCTTTCAAGAATGTTGCTTTAGATAAAACTCTTTTGGCATACTCATCGCTTTTATTCTTTTCTTGTTTGCAATCTAATTCAATTTTTAATCTGTAATCTTTCAATGTTATAAATATAATTACTAAACATCATTCAGTCAGCAACCACCAGTTCAACTGGTGGTTTGTTATAAGCCCTCCAAAGGGCTATGTTACTGCTTGCTCTTTTATATATTTTTGTACTGCTTCGTCTGTGATATTACCGATTGTTTCTACATAATATCCTTGCCCAAAATGCTTTATCCCATTTGCTCTGCAATTCTGGATGACGGTCGTATATCATCAGGGTACTTTTGCCTTTTAAATATCCCATGAAATCTGAGACACTTAACTTTGGTGGTATTGCAATACTTAAATATACATTATCTACACAAACTGCACCTGCTATTATTTCGACATTTTTGTATTTGCACAGTGTGCTCAGATTTTGTATGTGATAAAATTCTATTGTCCATATGGACCACCTCCTGTGATTAAGTTTGGCTTGCGATACCATTCTTAATATATCACAGGAGTTTTTTATTGATATCCTCACCGTTTCCGACTATTCCATTCTCCCTAGCATAACTGATGGATTAGACTTTTCATTTATCGCTTCTCCATCTTTCGTAATCAATAATACAGAAACAAATTTAATCTTGTCTCTTCTTGTCTTATTCATGTATAAATATCTTTCTTTCTCCTGCCATGTATATAATATTATCAATCATTTTTTATACAACCTAATCAATCATCTCATATTTTAATAATTTTCCACAACAAATCTTTCAAAGAAAGGCAATGTGAATTTCACTATTCCATATTCACTCCCATCAATTATCCCCTTTTTTATAAGCCGCTTCCGGTATGGATTAAATTGATTACTTTCAATATCCAGTAACTGTCGTATATCTTTTATCTTGCCAGAGTTGCATTTTGCTATTGCATATGCGATTTCCCTGTCCCTCGATGATAATTCCGACCATATCTTCTCATACACATATTCTTCAAGATATTGCCTGTATTCTGGAATCACCCCTGTATAATCTCCATCATTATTCCATGTAAGATATCCAAGTACCTGAAAAGCAAACGGATACCCTTTTGTAAGCTTTGCCATTTCCAACGCTTTGTCTTCATCCAGATGTAATGTCTGTGCATATTTCTGAGCTACAGCACCAATATTTAATGCTTTCATCTCCAGTTTCGGGGCTCTATACAAAAATGTGAGATTCTTCTCATCCTGTATCGCATTAATATTCTCATACAAACCTGTCATAAGCAGAAATACTGGCAGATCATGTCTTACCATAATCTGAAATGCACTTGCAAATGTGCGTATATTATCATTGTTACTGACTTCATCTATTGTAATAAGCACTTTCTTATGATGTTTCTTCAGATTAGATATCATCTCTCTAAGTGCAACTTCTATATCTGTAATAGGCGCTGTGCCACTTATCTCAACTCCAAATCCCAAAAAAGATAAATTAAGCCGTGCTTCCTTAAATATCCCTGCCAGCCTGTTATTGCTCGAAAGATTAGCTGCCAAGCCATTCAATAAATCTCTGTCTGGATTTAATTCAATAACAATCCAATCCTTATCCTCTCTTAAACGGTTAGATATATCTGTCATCATAACCGTTTTCCCGGAACCTCTCACTCCTGTAATAAGATATGTCTGATATGGTGGATTCTCAGCATTAAAATCATTAATGACCTTATCTTCCTGAGCAGCTCTTGACACTATAAGAGCTGGTTCCTTTCCAAATACCATAGAATACGGATTCCCCATTTTTCCTCCTGCATATTTCTTTTACTACTTTTTACTGGTTTTAATTATTTTTACTACTTTTTACTGGTTTTGTCAATGTTATGTGTTTGTATATTATCTATATATAGCACTGTCTTACACATTCACCTTCTCAATTCTGAACTCATGTTTCTTAAACTCCCCTGCACCATCTTTCCCAGCAGCATAATTCACACCGACAAGAACAACTTCACCAGAATATCCATTGAGACTCTCGACATACTGTTTTTCCTTAATCTGCTCTATTGCTGTATCAGCGTCTTTATTCCACTTAAGTTCTACTACAATCACTGGTTTATTAACTTTGCTCCGAAGGACGAATACCATGTATGCACCTCCTGATTAGGTATCTTCACTTTATGATTATCGAAATCATAAGTAAAATATCCAAGATGCACTAACAGAGTCAGTACATCATTAGCACTCTGAAGCGTCGTCATATCATTTTGGAATTTATCAGGATTAACTGGCACACTTTCACCAGCAATAAGTCTTGTTGCCATAGCCCTGAGATTGTACATATCAAGCTGGATATATTCCTTTAATCCCTCCTTTAAATACAAAACGCCGCATACAACGGAACTATCTTTTTGTTATCTTCAAATCCAAAATTCTTAGACGATAACTTAATTGCATATTCCGGACTGAATGTATCCATATATACTTTCAGGCTCTTTGCCCTTGTATTGTCAGCCGATTTAACCTCAATTGGTATCAGCTTACCTTCACGCTGTATAACAAAATCTATCTCTGCCCCTCGTTCTGACTGCCAGTAATATGTGTTATAGCCATTAATTAAAAGCTGTACATTAACATAATTCTCGGTCATGCCGCCTTTGAAATCATTAAGCTCATCAACCATGTAAAGAATATCGTTAGCTGCTACATCCTTCTTGGCACATAGAAGCCCCATATCCGATACATATATTTTAAATGCATCAATATCCCTGTAATTCTCTAACGGCTTTTTAATCTGCTCCACCCGGTATACCTGTGATACAATCCCTGATAAACAGAGCCACTCAATAGCATTCTCAAATTCAGACGCACGACCGCCTTTTTTAATCAATTTATACTGAAAACGCGTATTCTTCTTTGATAACTGGACAGTGATATTATCATATGTCAGTCTTGTTTTCTTAATTTCATTCAGATTGTTATACTTGCTCATGTCATTAAGATAACTCGCAAGTATTGTATCCTGCGTATGTCTTACAAGAATATAATCCTTAGTTTCCGCATACAGCATTACACACTCTGGCATACCGCCTACAACAAGATACTGCCTGTATAACTGCATTGCTGCGTCATGAAGCGCTGATGGCAAAGGCTTATCAGAGACAAAACTTTCCTTTATCTGTGAAACTAGATTATCTTCGCCAAGTGCTAACATAAACTCTTCCATATCCATAGGATAAAGTGTCTTTATATCAACCTTTCCTACAGGGAAAGAGAATTTTGCCCTGTTAACTGCAACTCCAAGAAAACTTCCTGCGACAATTATATGATAATCAGGCGCATCTTCACAGAAATACTTCAGCGAAGTCAACGCCCTTTCGCAAAGCTGTACCTCATCAAAAACTATAAGTGTCTTCTCTTTTACTATAGTCTGGCCAGCAATATGCGATAATATCGGTATCAGATAATCAGGGCTTATATTTTCTTCAAATGTTTCATTCAATTTAGGATTGGTCTCGAAATTAAAGTATGCTACATTGTCATAGTGCGTACGCCCAAATTCAAGAACAGAATATGTTTTCCCAACCTGTCTTGCACCTTGTAATATAAGAGGTTTTCGATGCGTACTCTCTTGCCATGTCTCCAGATATGGCATAATTTTTCTGTACATAATCCATCCTCCTTAACAGCTCTGATTACAATATAGCTTATATTCATATGAAAATCAACGGTTTTTCTCTTGATATTCGCACTATTCTGCATGTATTTCTATCGTTTTTTACATTTTTATGCACATAATCCTAAATCTATATATTGACATTACACTTCATAATCCATTATCATAACAGGCTTTCCATCATTCCTGTATGCCTGTATAATGGCAGATGTATCTCCATAATATGCATCACATGAATTAAGTATTTCTTTATCATTATCGTTGCATATATATCCGATTTTTTCAATTATATAATTGTCTCTTATTGCTTTTAAACGCTCATATAATGTTTTATTGATATCAGAAAGAACAGAGTCTATAAGATTTTGAATGCACCATGTAAGTTCTATATCAGCCGAGTATTGCCTGAAAACATTCAGAACCCGTTCTATTTTTTCAGCTGCTACATTTTCATTCTGCATAATTCCACTTATAGATGTATAAAATAATATCTTTTTCTTTCCATTACCATGAGCCGCCTTTCCTTTGTTACGATTCATCCATTCCGGCCTGACGCAGATTTTTTTATTCCATATATCTATCGTATCATCTCCTGCAAATTCGGTTAATTTTCTGATATATACTTCACGCATATTTTCAGACTGAACATATACCTTATCAGCATTGACTACCCCTGGCACAGTACAATAAGAAGACATATTCTTATATGCTCTCTCATCACTGACACCGAATTCTTCAAGCTTAAATGACTGTATATATATCAGTTCATCTGTATTTTTCTTTAATATATCTGAGTAAAATTCTTTGTCCACACTAACTGCTTTATTCTCATTATCAAACGGATTCTGGATATATATTATATCCGGATGGTGAAGTGCCAGATTATAATCTGATATAGATATTGCATTAATTGCTTCTGGAAATTTATAAAGCTCATTAACATATTGTTTAACGCTTCCATCATATTCTTTATAATAATATGGCAATACAGCAACTATAATATCCACTTCCGGGTCTTTACTGGCTTTTTCCCATATATTCTCTACATAACTCCAGTCTGAAGCTTTATATGGCATAATGACTATTTCTTTCCTCATTATAATCTCATTATTTACTGTTTCACTCATAGCATTATATTCCCCTGATAAATCAGGACAATTACCCTGATAAGCCTCATACAACGTATCGCAGAATTCTTCAATATGCTTTACACTTTCTGTCTCTTTACCTTTTACTTGCTCTATCAGATTACCAATCTCAATTATTGCCTGCTGTATGTCAGCAATTATCCCACGAACCAGCTCTATATCATCCTTATTAAAATCATCTATCCAGCATTTTCTATTTTCAATATAATGTCCGATTTTTTCAATCTCTTTATTTATACTCTTCATGGTATCAGATATTACTCTTTTATATCCGATATTTTCATTATCGGCCAGATTTCTCATCGCGTTCTTTATATTAAATTCATACACTGGTAATCTGAAATCCATCAATGCTTCCAGCTGACTTTTCTGCGATTCATAGAATGGATAATCGTGTCCTCCGGTATTTCTGACCAGTTTCATGTAATCTCCATATCTTTTGCTTAACATCGCGTCAAAGCCTATAGGTACGGGTATTGTAGTATTCTCAAATGGCAATCTGACTACTTTATCATAGTATTTCTTAGGAATTCTCATATGTCTTCCATACATGCTATGAGGCATCATCTGTGTCATTTCATCACATTCTTCATCTTTGAATGTTCCGAATATGTTCTCCGCAAGAGTATATAATTCTAATCGCTGCTTCTCTTTATCTTCTGAAATCTGGATATTGCCGTCACATAATTCATTTATCTTCTTCAATGCATCAGCTTCCTGACTTTCATTCATTCCACCATCTGCTGCATTATCGGCTACAGTAATTATGTATTCGGCTAACTTTTCACAACGTTTCTGTGCTTTAACATCGTTTGATACATTATCATGTACAAATATATCCATTCCTGCAATATATGGAAACCCATAATGCTTTCGCAGATATTCGTCTTCGAAGCATATTCTGCTGCTGCATGTCACTCTCGCCAGAAAATGGTGGAAATTCTGATGATTCTTAAAGTTAAATAATTGATATCCATCTCTGAACTCATGAGGTGCCACTTCACAAAATCTGATATAATCATTTCTCTGCATCGCAATATCAAGATCATCATCCCATGGTATAAAACCACCGTGTCTTACTGCTCCCAAAAGAGTTCCCCATTCCGCATAATATTTGATATTATGCTTCCTGCATATTCTGTCAACCTCCGCAAGAACATCCAATTCTACAGCCCATGTTCTCTTAATCATTGACGGAACATAGAAGCCATCACGCACTTCGTCTTCAAGGTAGTTTTCATTATATTGAAGTACATAATTTTCTTTCCCATTCACTTCTTGTATCTTCCCCATAATATTCTACTAACTTTCTTATATATAATTTTTTTATATTATCTGATTGAAGAATCACTCTGTCTGAATAGACCACTCCAGGCATGGCTACATAAGCATTCATGCTTGAATCTGAACGCATATCATCCCATTGTATTTCATTTGTTATAAAATATGGTATATATGTAAGCATGTTTGTACACATCACAAGATTTTTAGCATAATATTTAGGATGTACTGTCGTCGCAACATTATATTCATCATATGGATTCTGAATAATTATTTCATCTGGCATCTCCTCATAACAATTATATTCTTCGTTAGATGTTATTGCTACATTCTCTGGATATATCTTATTATCTACATATTCTTCTACTGTCCCATCAATATTCTTATAATATAACGATATAGGCTGCACAATTACTTCATAATCATTATCTTTACTATACTTCTCCCACAATGGCTGCATTGTCTTCCAATATTTTGCTTTAAATGGCATAAATACAACTTTCTTCTTATTATTACCTGCAGAAGTTATTTTTCTTTTCTTTCTAAGAATTTCCTTTTGTTCCTGAATACTTTTATATTTCTTAATGTCATCTTTAAATACACATAATGGCGCTCCCGCCTCTAATGCTATCTTTTTATATTTATTATAAAACGGATATTCATGTGCGTCCTCACATTCAAGCACTATCTTATTATAATCTCCATAATATTCTTTCAAAACCTTATCATACTCTTTTGGTACAGGTATTGTTATATTCTCAAATTGCATCCGTACCGTCTCTTTAAAATATTCCTTAGGGAACTTATATCTTCCTTCTTTCAGCCACATTGGTAACACAGCCAATTCGCTTGCCTCTTCCTCTGTATACATACTGCATAATCTATCCACTAAAATATTCATCTGCTGTGCCAGATTCTTATCTTTGTCTATCTTAATTGCACATAACTGTTCTATCTGTTGCACATAACTGTCAATTTCATTCTTTTTAATTTGTCTAATCTGTTCATCACTGCATTTTTCCATTTCTCTAATTAAGAATTTAACACTATTGACAATACATATCACCATTCTCTGAAATTCAGCCTCTTCTTTATCTGGTGCTATATAATCAAGTGGAAATATGTCTATCCCAGCGACATAAGGAAATCCATGATACTTTTCAAGTTTTTCCCTCGTAAAACTTATATCTCTGCTATTAATAATTCTTGTAAGTAAGTTATCGTTATTTTCATCATTTTCAATATTGTATATATCATATCCTTCTGGCATTATCTGCTTTGCTATCCGTAAGAATCTGTTATAATCAGGTCTTTTCATACATACATCCATATCATCATCCCATGGTATGAACCCGTGGTGCCGTACCGCTCCCAGTAATGTTCCCCAGTCTGCATAATACTCTATTCCATTTTCTCTGCATGCCTTATCAAGATCGGATAGAACTTCCATCTGAGCAGCCCACGCCTGTTTCATCTCTGCAGTCACATAAAATCCATCTCTTACTTCATCTTCAAAAAAACTTCTGTCAAAATTCATATATATCTCCAATCTATATTAATAAGACAAAAAGAGCCGGTGCAAGCACCGACTCTTCTGCTTATAGTAGTAGTAATTATTAACCGAGAAGTGAAAGAACTCCCTGTGTCTGCTGATTAGCCTGAGCAAGCATTGAATTTCCAGCCTGTGAAAGGATATTATTCTTGCTGTACTGTACCATCTCTTCAGCCATATCTGTATCACGGATACGTGACTCAGCTGATGATGTATTCTCTGATGTTGTATCCAGATTGTTGATTGTATGCTCAAGTCTGTTCTGAATAGCACCGAGATTTGATCTCTGTGTTGATACCTTATCAATAGCTTTCTGAATAGCTGTCATACCTGTTCCTGCACCACCATGTGTGCTAACCTTAACATTATTAACTCCTAATGTAGCGGCATTCATATTACTGATTGAAATCTTAATTCTCTGTCCACTAAGAGAACCAACCTGAAGATTCTTATCAGTAAATGTTCCATCTAACAGATTCTGTGTATTGAACTGTGTTGTAGACTGAATTCTATCAATCTCTTTTACAAGTTCATTAACTTCTGCCTGAATAGCAGTTCTGTCAGTAGATGTGTTAGTATCATTAGCTGCCTGTGTTGCAAGCTCATTCATTCTCTGAAGAATTGAATGTGTCTCGTTAAGGGCACCTTCTGCTACCTGGATAAGAGAGATACCATCCTGTGCATTATCAGATGCCTTGTTAAGACCTCTGATCTGGCTTCTCATCTTCTCTGAGATTGAAAGACCAGCTGCATCATCACCAGCACGATTAATCTTGTAACCTGAAGATAACTTCTCTGTTGACTTCTGGAGTGCACTAGACACCATACCCATCTGTCTGTTTGTGTTCATTGCTGATAAATTGTGTTGTACTACCATAATATTTTCCTCCTTGAAATTATATTGTGATGCAGCGTCCTTTCTGCATCTAGTTATGGTTTTTACAGGAAACTTTCTGTTCCCTTGTACTTTATATATCGGACCTTAGTACCAAAACTTTAGTCCGTAATATAACTTTTTAAAAACTTTTACTGCTTGGTATCCATGAACTGAGGTTCATCACTTACACGGCTCATATTCTGATAATATGACTTCGCCATTGAAGCACTTCTTTTAGCTTCCTTATGCTCCTGACGTTCCCTGCGAAACATTGCCTCAACCTTAACCTTATTTCGAGCTTCCTGAACTTCTATCTTAGCGCCAAGCTCTGTAACCGCTTTAATAAGTATCTTCATAGTTTCGATTTCATCAGAATACATCTGTTTATTATCACTGAGTTCTTCTTTAATACGGTCAAATACACTCTGAAAGCCTTCATCAAGCTTCTCCAATTCATCAATGCATTCACCCTTTTCATGCATATTATTCTCGAATGTATCATGATCAAACTCTGTATTAGAAAGTATCTTATTCTGAGTCTCATTAAGAACTATAATCTTATCAAGAATATCCTTCTTCTTCTTAAGACTGTCTATCATAATCTGAAGATAATTAGTAGTCATATCTGTCTCCTACTTATTCATTGACCTTGTACGGTTCATAACCTCTTTCCATGTATCTCTCATGCCTCTGATTTCATCAAGAGCCTTGTTAAGCATGTCAGGATCTTTTTTGATATTAGCATCAACCAGAAGTGAATATATGTAATTGTATATATTCTCGAAGTCCTTAGCTACAGGATACTTATGATTAAGCGTCACCTTGAACTCTGTTATTATATTTTCAGCCTTTCTTATATTCGTGTTCGCCTTCTCATAATCTTTCTTTTCAATAGCAACTAACGCTATATTACAGAACTTAATAGCCCCTTCATAAAGCATAAGCGTAAGTTCTGCCGGACTTGCCGTTAGAATTTTATTACGGTTATATTCCTGTGCGATATTCTGATTAAATGCCATAACTCCTCCATGATATATGGATATCCCATAAATTTAATATATTCTATAATTAACTGAATAAACCTGATAACGATGATGACTGTGCATTCATCTTGGCAAGTGCTGATTCCATTGCTGAGAACTTACTATAATAATAATCTTCCCATGTAGTAACCTTGTCTTCTGCCGCAGATATCTTAGTATTATACTCTGAATACTGTGTATTCATCTGCTTATCATTATATATAGTATAAGCACTGCTTGTTGATGATGCTGCCATCTTCTTTCCAAGATCAGTATACAATTGTGTAGACAACTGTGAAAAGAATGATATAACCGTATCTGGGTCATTAGATATCATCTCTCTTAACTTATCTGTATTAGCTGATGTCTTAGAATCATCCTTATCACCATCTATATGATATACACCTGTTTCATTCTCTGGAGAATTAAAATATCCAAGTGTAGCTATTCCAAAACTAGAAAGTGAATATGACTTATCTCCCACCTTGAATGATCTTGCCATATCATTCTTCATAGTATCAAGAACACTTCCAAGTGTTGAGTCTTTTCTAAGAAGTGAATCCTTAATCTTTTCTTCCCACTTCTTAACCTCGTCATCAGACATGGCATCTTTCTCATCACTTGTAAGAGGCTCATATCCCTTAGAGCTTGCCGCATTGTAGGCAACATCTACAGACTTCACAAGATCGTTATAATCCTTAAGGAAGCCCTTAATCATATCATATATGCCATCTACATCCGTGTTGGTTGTAATAGTTACTTCATCATTACCAGTAACTTCCATTGCCTCGATTGTAAGACCATTGATTGAGTAGTTATTAGAGTTGTTAGTAAATGTTGCCCCATTAAGCTCAATCTCTGAATCCTGTCCTGTTATTCTGACAGCACCTGAAGATGACGCACTACCAGCAACATTTGATGCCATTGCAATCTTAGAGTCAAGCAATGCCTTAGCTTTAGCCTGTCTGTCAGCATTAGTATCGTTTACTTCCTGTAATATATTGGAATTAGAAGCATCTGCCACAGCCTTTCCATCATTGCCGATTGTTACATAATCCTTAGTATCCTCAATAACCTTGGAATTATCATCATACACCTTAATCAGTGATTCATTAGACGCTTTTTTCTTTACCGCAGCCTCATATTCATCCTTGACACCATCTTTTTCCATAGCCTCTGTGTCATATTCGTACACAACTTTGCCATCAGAATCTTTAACTGTATTGCCCTCTGAATCCACTTTTTCCTTCTTATACTTATCATAAGCATTAAGAATATCTGGTGTCTCTATCTTAAGCTTTGCGACATATTCATCTAATGTCAATGAATGATCCCAAGTATCATCTGCTGCCAGTGCATCAAGCTTATCCTTGGCTGCATTATACTTATCAGCATAACTCTTCGCTGTATCCTTGGCAGTAATCTTAGTATACATACCTTCAAGTTCTGTATTATATGCATCACTGCCCTCTGTTAAAGCTGCCAGTCTCTTGTATTCTGCTGAATCAGTATCATTAACTGTATATAAGCCAAGCTTCTGTAATGCATTAAGTCCATTAGAGTCATTAGCCACAAGCGAGAAATCGTTATCCTTGCCTGACTCCTTAGAGCTTATAAAAAATCTTGCATTATTCTCATCAAAGCTTGCATTAACGCCAGCTTCCTTTAACTTAGATACGAACTGGTTAACATTCATATCTGATGTTATATCAATACTCTTGGTTCCAGAAGCAGTCTTAAAACTTATAGAACCATCTGTTGTTCCAACTATGTCTGATATCTTAGTATCACCTGTAATCTTGCTTCCATCAGCAGCTTTAATCTGTCCACCTGTAAGATATCCTGTTGACGCCAGCTGCTTAACCTTAAGTCTCTGTGTACCATTAACAGCAGATGAACTTGCTGTTACCTTGGCATACTTATCATTAGACACACTTGATGTCTTCAGATTATAACTTGTAGAAAATCTTGCACTTGAAAGCTTTCCACTGTAAAAACCATAAATACTTGTATTCATAGTCTTCCACTTTTCCTGCTTCCATGAAAGCTTAGTCTGTGCTTTAACAAGATTATCCTTCTTTAACTTATATGATGATACGAGTGCTGAAACAAGCGATTCTGTATCCATACCCGATACCATACCAGATAGTCTTATTGCCATAGCTTATCTCCTCTCATCAACCATGATACCTGCAAGCTCCCATGCCTTGGCAAGCATCTCAAGAGCTTTCTCTGAAGGTATCTCTTTAATAACTTCGTCTGTATCTTTATCTTTAATCTTAATTGTGATTCTGTTAGTTGGTTCGTTGTAGCCGAATTCTGCAATTGTATTGTTGTTAAGGACTTTCCTTATATCCTTAACGTCAGCCATAGATTCAGCCTGCTTCTTTGCCTTGTCATTGTCATTAGCGTTGCTGCCATTCTTCTCACTGTCTGCTGCCTGTCCTACAGAAACTGCTACATTAGATGCTGCTGACTTCGCTGAATCAACAACAACCTCATTGCTCTTATCTGTAGCTGATGTAACACTGCTTACCTGTGATACCGGCTTAGCAGCCTGTGAATTCTGGCTCTGGTAGCTTGACGCTGCCGCTACTCCATTAACTTCCATTCCCATGATACAATTCCACCTCCGTGTGAAAACAAAACTTTATCCTGTAGTTACATTCATGTTGTACTGCATATATCGGAAAATGTTAAGTAAAATTTAACCCTTTGGACAAAAATATACACAAATAAAACAAATCATTTCTTAAATAACTGGTTAAGAGACTTAACATCAACCGAACTTGCTGCTTCCTTATTAGAATCAAGTATCTGTGCATACACTTCCTTACGATATATAGGTACTGACTTAGGAGCTGATATGCCAAGCTTTACCTGATCGCCCTTGATTTCGATTATTGTAATCTCAATATCATCGTTAATAATGATTGCTTCGTCTTTCTTTCTTGATAATGCGAGCATATTAGTTCTCCTCCTTCTTTAGAATATCGTATATAGGATATCTTACCTGATATTCAGAATTATCTGCTATAAGCTGTATTCCTTTCATTGTATCAAAATCAACGATGATAGGAGCCTTAAGATTAATTGTCATCTTAGTAATATCCTGTGGTACCGTGAGCGCACAGTACACTCTGATATTATCATCCTGTATATCATCTCCGAGAGACTTAAGAAGCTCATCCTCAACAACAGGATCATATGTCTCATACACGAATTCCGGCTTCATGACAGGAAGTGCAAGTGTTGGCTCATCAATCGCCTGAAGCCATATAATTGATATATTCTCCTCTTTCTCTGCGTCATACACAAGTGTATACTTCTTCCAGTCCTCAAATCCAATGATTCCCTTGTCAAATGTAATGATTTTATCCTCACTAACCTCAATTTCACCAAACCATTTAGTCTGTACTTTCATGTCAAACCTCCAAATCTTAATTCTATCCTTATTTCTTCATAAGCTTTGCATACTGCTTATGCTGGCTACCCAAGAAAATCAAGCAGTGTCTGCTGAACAACCTTGCTCGCAGCTGATAATGCTGCCTGATATACAAGCTGTGCTGATGTATATGTAACAACAATCTCTTCCAGATCAATGTCTTCATTCTGAGACTTAAGATCAGTGAAATTAGTCTTCTGCTCTGTAAGTCTTGTCTTGGTAAGGTCAAGTCTTATCTGTCTGTTACCGACATCAGCCTTCGCATTAGATACCTGCTCCTGGTAGCCCTGCATCTGACCGATTCCCGCTTCAAAAGCGTCCTTCATTTTAGACTTTGCAAAATCTCTCTGCTTTGTAAGGCCTTCCATAATATCACTTAACTTCTTCTGCGAAGCCTCATCGCTGTACTGTCCTTCCTTCTGCATAGACTCAATCTTTGATATCTGGTCATTAATATCAAGGACATTCTGTACTGCATTGACAAGGTCATCAACATTTCTTCCAAGATATATATTGAAAGCTTCATCAGCTTCTGTATTAACCTTAATCTTCTGTGAGAAATTAATTATATATTCAATATCCTCACTCTGCTTGTTGTACTCAATTCCTGTATTATTATCAACACAGTTAAAATACATTGTCGGATCAATGTCGCCCTTTATAAAATTGCTCTTCTCGTATGTCACTGAAAATGCATTATCAGCATACACTGACTTGTATACATTCTCCCCAAGAAGAAGCTCTCCGGTTGTTGAGTTAATTGCAATCTCATTCTCACCCGGAACATAATTAGGATCTGTCGTTGTAACAACATTTACAGCGGTATCAGCTGTATTACCGTCTGCATCAGTTACCGGAACAGTAAGTCCTCCATCTATAGCAACACTACCATCATCAGCAATAGTGATATTGGCAGAATTATTATCTCCCATGCTCATCGAAAATTTTTTTCCGTTAATCTCATCATATGCGAGCTGGATTCTGTGTACATCCGTTATATTAGGTGTGATTATATTTCCGTTAGCGTCTGTCTTTACATTAAGATTGATAATATCGTCATTAGTATATGCATTAGTGTATGCTGTCTTATTAGATAAATCCTCCCTTGTAAAGTTCTGTGTAATTGTATAATCAACATGTTTAGCAGTTTCATCTGACTGATATGTCAGAGGCTTATCTGTAGCATGTCCTGTAAATACATATCTTCCGGCATAATCAACATTCCCCTGCTCATAATAAGCTTCCACCAGCTTGTTAAGACTTTCAGCAAGAGTGTTACGCTCAGATTCTGAATATGAATCCGTAGAGCCCTGCACACAGTAATTATACAAATCCTGTATAATCTTGTTGCTTTCGTCTAATGCATCATGAGTTACACTTAACCATGATGATGCATCAGGAATATTTTTCCCAAGATACTGTGTTACCTCATCAAGACTTGAACGGAGTCTTAATGCCCTGATGGCTATAATAGGGTCATCAGAAGGCTTATTAATCTTTTTCTGTGTTGAGAGCTGTGTACTTAAATCATTAAGCTGGCTCTTATTTCCCTGAATATTGGATATTGAGCTGTTTACCATCATCTGGTTAGTAATACGCATATTATGCCTCCTTATATCGCGAGTCAAAAACCGCCCCTATGGTGAGGAGAAGAATTCTTTTACTGTTTTATACACCTGTATTATTAATAAGTCTGTCATATAACTGATTCATTACAGTCATCATCTTCGAACTTAAATTATATGCCTGCTGGAACTTTACAAGATCCATGGCTTCTTCATCTGTATCAACACCCATTACAGATAATCTCTGGTTCTGTATAGTTGTCTTAAGATTGTTGTAATTCTTTGTAAAATTAATTGCCTTACTTGCATCTATTGACATATCACTGACAATACTTTCGAGAAAATATGTTCCCGTACCTCCGTCATATATCTTAGCATCTTTAGAATTAATAAGGTCTACAATCAGGCTTGTATTGGCTTCTCCATCGCTTTCCTTGTACTTGGTAGCAAGAAGGTCCGCGTTATCAATAAGATCCTGATTAACTGTTACACTTGACGCTGTAAGAGCCTTGCTTCCATCTGACATTACAAAAAGTGGAATTCCGCTTGCCGAGCCATCTGATGTAACACCCTTTGTAAGAATCTCATTGATTGATGATACAAATGTCTGTATAAACTGGTTAAGCTGTGCCTGATAATAAGGAACTCCCTTATAATTAGTATTGCTGTCCACCTTACTTACTGTATCAGTAAGGATATTACCCTCTGCATCTGTCTTATATGTTTCATTGCCATCATCGTCAGTTGTTGTGGCATATTTTTCAATCTCACCATTACATCCGTCTCTTATATCAATAAGCCCCTTTAACTCTCCGCCTAATGAAGTGCTGTATATGTTAAATGGCTGTCCGGTCTCCCACTGTATGTCATACAGACCTGCCGCATCTGATACATTTCTTGGTTCATCTCTTGAAACAGTCTGAAGAGTATGGTAATTATAGCCATTAACAAGCGAATTACCATTAATTGTAATCTGAAGGTCTGTAAGATTGTTGCCAATGTCTGTCTCACTTACTGATATATTAACCAGCTTGGAAAGATCATCAATTAAAGCATTTCTCTGATCCTTAAGGTCGTTGGCATTGCCATAATTAGCCTGAATCTGGTTAATCTGCTTATTAAGAGAAGAAATGCTCTGTGCCAGAGAATTAATCTGGTTAACAGTATCTTTAATCTCGTTATTAGCGTCTATCTGAACATTCCTTAAATTAGTAGCCAGAGTATTAAAGTAATCTGTCATGCTCTTTGCATTATTGATAAGCTGGTTCTTTGCTGATGTATCAGCCGGTGTAAGATCAAGCTGGTTAAGTGCTGCAAAGAAATTCTCATACTCTGTTGAATATCCCTTAAGTGTGAACTCATTGAGATAATTCTGTATCTGTGACATGTATGTATCCTTAACATTGTACTGTCCATAATTAGTATAATTATTTCTGTACTTCTCATCATAGTAAGAATCTCTCATCTGATTAATTGCATCAACGATAACTCCTGCACCAAGTGTTCCATATTTAGCATATGAACGTAATGCCTCACCAGCCTTAATTGATGCTGTTTCTTTCGTATATGACTGGTTATTGATATTAGCAAGATTATGTGATGTAACATTTATAGAGGTCTGCGCCGCCTGCAATCCTGTATATGCAATTGTTAATCCAAAAAATGTTGATGCCATATTATCCTCCTGTATTAATCAGCATTTATATACGTCCAAGTGAAGTAACGAGATGTTCCAGCATTTCGCTTACTACATTGACATATCTCGATGCTGCATTATATGCCTGCTGATACTTTATCATCTTCTCTAACTCTTCATCAGAGGATACACCCTCTGACTGTAGTCTCTGGTTATCATAACCATCAACCATCGTTGTCTGGTTACCCACATAATTATAAAGTGCCTTACCCATAGTGGCATATTCACCAATATAATTATTGTAGAATGACATGTAATCCGACTTCGCATACATGTCCGGGTTAAGGGAAGCGAATTTCTCATCCCATATATCCACGAGTTCCTTGGCTCTGTCAAAATCTTCCTTACCCTGTACAGTAGAAAGTGGAATCTTTCCTACATTCTGTGCTGCTTCAGGATTAATCTTCAGATTGCCAAGCTTATATAATGATTCATAATCTGTCTCGTTAAGATTGTTTCTAAGATAGATTGTCTTTCCATTATCACCTGTAGTCTTAATATATCTGTCTGTTCCAATTCTTGAAAACAGTTCTGTACCAACAGTCTTATTGTCATCCATACCGTATCCAGTCTTGTCCATGTCAAGCATAAGATACTCATATGAATCAACCGGAACCGCTGCTCCGCCTGCACTCTCGTATAATTTCTCACCAGATGCATAGCTGTAAGTACCATCACCGTTATCAGTTCCGGTAACCTCTCTTCCGTATCTGTCATAAAGAACCGGCTGATCAACTGAATTATATATGTATGTATCTGCCTGAATCTCACTTCCATCTGCATTAAGATAAGGATTAGTCCTTGTCTCAGTTTTCTCCGGACACAAGATTCCATTGATTCTTTCAACAATTCCATTAACAAGCTTATCGAATCCCGCCATAGCGCTAAGAATTGCTGAAGGCTCTACATATGTATTGTAGTATTCCTGCTGCTTTGCATATTCATTATAGGCCTGCTGATATGCTGTACGGCCTTCCTCAGTACTCATGTCATAATCATTGCTGTCAGGCGCAACCGGAACCACTGTATAATCTACAACCATATTGCCTCTTGCAATAATAAGTCCCTTAAGCTGTCCCTTATCTGTATCATCAGCATTAGACGCCAGCTTGCCATCTTCATAAACATCTCTTTCATACGATGGCCATGTGGGAATAACAAGTGTTGTTCCCTCGACAACTCTTGTACTCATAGCTGTAAGTTCACCTGATGTTACAAGAGGAACTCCGGCTGCATTAATAATAGTTTCCTTATTCTCTGATTCATAATAAGTAATATCTATATATTTGCTGAGTTCATCTATTGCCGCATCTCTCTGGTCTCTTAAATCATTAGCTTTCTCAATACCCGGTGCTTCCACCTTGGCAATACTCTTATTAAGCTTATATATCTGACCTGCAAGATCATTAATCTTATTAACCATATTACTAACCTGTGTATTAAGAGTTGTCTGGTAATCCCTGAGCCCCTTATACACATTTTCTGATTTCTCTATAAATGCAGTCGCATTCTGGATAAGTGATGACCTTGCAACTGTACTTGTCGGATTCTTGGCAAGTTCGTTAATTGAATCATACAGATTGGTAAGATATGACTCATAAGTTACACCCTGCATCTCACCAAACTGATCTTCTATCTCCTGAACAGCATTATACTGGCTTTCATAGAATCCGAGTCTTGAATTTTCATTCCTGTATGCCAGGTCAATATACTGATCTCTTATTCTTCTTACCTCAGATATTGCAACACCAAGTCCATAGCTTGCATAACTTACTTTGTCCTTGCTGTTGACATTGACATATGTAGTATCAGAGAAAGTAACCTGCTGTCTTGTATATCCGGTTGTGTTAATATTAGACAGATTGTGTGCTGTTGTGTTGAGCGCTGTCTGAGCTGTTTTCAAACCGCTTGCTCCAACAAACAATCCTGCCATTCCATTAGCCATAAGGTCACCTCTTTCTTACTTAATTCATAATCTTATATGTATATCGTCATTTTTTTAAAACAAAACACCCCAGAGACTAAAAAAGCCACATTTCCTTAGTAAAAATGTGGCTTTCAATCCAACACGGACAACCCCATCTCACAATAAATCATCCGTGATATTATTCATATTGTCTTATATCCGTGGCATCCTGATATGCCATCAGAATATTACTGCCTGGCATCAAAGCTTGTGCTTCCCATGCCACCTGTCTCCTCATACGCTCCCTTTCCATAGTTAGCCGTCTGTGGAGCCATACTTGCATTCTTCGCAAGATTAATCTCAAAATCAATCATATCCATTGATTCCTTAAGCAGCAGCCTGTTATTATCATTAACCTGCGTAAGCTGGTTTACAGTTTTCTTAAGACTCAGATACGACTGTTCTAAAGCATCATGCTCTGCCTGCTTCTTTTCTAACAGTCTTACTATCTGACTCACCTTAACCTCCGCTGCTGACAGATGCAGAATCTTACATATATCTGCAACACATGACTGTCTCTCCATCTCCAGTCTGTTAAGAATATCAATAAGCTTCTGCTCCTTACCAAATATCTCCTGAAGCTGTCCGACATCTCCCTTAACAATAGCAGTAGTCTTATTATTAGACAAGTCCAAAAGCTCAGTATACTGTCTGTTCTCATCATTCATTATATTAATCAAAGAATCTATCAAACTTGCCATCTAATAAAACCCCACTAAAATGTTAATGTTGAAATGTTGTTCAGAATCTTATCTGCAACAGCTTCTGAACTGATGTTGTAAGTTCCTGCTGCCATACGTGCCTTAATATCAGCAATCTTGTCTTCTCGAACATCAGAAGCCTTACTTACTGCTGTCCTGGCTGTCTGATATGTTCTGGCTGTGTCAGAAATCTCAAATTTGTCACTAACCGATGATGTCTTAGCTGCTGTCTTAGCTTTAGAAATCTGGCTGGTCTGATATATCTGATTAACAGCATTATAAGCATCTATGCGCATATTAACCGCCTCACTTTCCATTAATTAAAGCAGATACTCTCTTGCTTCATGTGTAAGATATCGGACAGTTTCCGCAAATACTTTATACCCGTTTTGAAAAAAGCTTATTATTTATCAAGAAATCTCATCCTTGCCTTTTCTCTTCTCTCTCTTATCTTATCAGCATCAACTGTTGAAGATCTGCTTCCATACATGCCACCCAGTCTGTTAGCTAAATCGTTCTTACATCTCTCACAGTATCTTCCGGTTCTTATGGTAGCTCCGCATACTTCGCATGCAATACCAATAGGTGAATCATCACTGAACGATAATCTTTCTTCTCTTATCCACTGTTCAATCTGTCTTGTACTGACATCGCACTTCTCAGATATTTCTCTCATATCAGCCCTTGGATTATCCTCTATATAATCTTTAACCTCCTGAAACTTTTCTTCAAGCTTTCTCATGCATTCAGGACAAAGTCTGTACACACCGCCTATATAATTATATAATCTTCCACAGTTCTTACAATTCTTAACTTCCATAGCTTCTCCTTGTTAATCCTCTTTATCAATCTCGTTAACAGGTCCAGTTACTAAAGCAGCTCATACTTTAAAATCCGTCTCCCACACACAGACTTATACCATATACCTGTGACACTCCTGCGTCTTTAAGTACTGCTGCACATGCATCAAATGTTGCTCCTGTTGTATATATGTCGTCCACGATTAATACTTTTCTATATCTTACAACTTTTCCTCTTACTTGAAAAGCATTTTGCAGATTTTTAATTCTTTCCCGATTACTTAGCTCCTTCATGGGCTGAGTCTTAACAATCCTCACGAGATATTCCTCATCTACCGGAATCTGCAAGGCTCTTCCAAGTGCCTGTGCAATAAGTCCAGCCTGGTTAAACCCACGCTCCTTATATTTCGAAATATGAATCGGAACAGGAATTATCACATCCGGCGACCACATGCGTATCATCCTGCCACATCTGCCCGCCATCTGCTTCGCATATATTCCTGCATATTCCTGCTTATTATAATATTTAAATCTGTATATTGATTCCCTGACATTCTTAGAATATTCATACAACGCACATGCCTGATCATATACATGCTTCTGCCTGCTGCAGTCACTGCAGTATTCTGTTTCTTCATCTTTCACCGGCTTACCACATTTTAAACAGGCAGGCTCACTTACATAATTTATATTATGCATGCAGCTTCCACATATATCTGCCCTTATCCCTCCAACAAAAGGTGCCGGCTTTCCACACATAGGACACGCTGGTGGAAGTACCGCATTAACTGCCTCCATTAATACCTTCTTATAATCCATAATCCCCCATTATTGTCATCATTATCAACTATAAACATATCAATTATCATTGTCCGAAATCTTCAATATGTCTGATTTCTTCAATCCTGTCTGTAAGTGAAGAATATCGTTTTGACTCTGATACATTGTCAGCCATAAGCCTGAATATCTCCTCTTCCCCAACGAGGCACACACATTTTCTTGCTCTTGTAACTGCCGTATACAGAATATTCCTGTTCATCAGCATTCTTGGTCCCTGCGACATCGGAATAATAACCGCTGGGTACTCACTTCCCTGTGATTTGTGAACCGTAATCGCATACGCAAGTTCAAGCTCATCAAGCTGTGAGAATTCATAAGTAACGAATCTGCCATCTTCGAATTTCACAGTTACATTCTCATCAAATGTGCTTATTCTCTCTATAACTCCGGTATCCCCGTTAAAAGCGCCCGTTCCCTGTTCTGTTGGAATACCGTATCTGCTTCGTTTTTCCCATGCAAGCTGATAATCATTCTTAATCTGCATAACCTTATCACCTTCACGGAAAGTAACATCACCGACCTGTCTTTCCTGCTTGATAGCATCAGCCGGATTAAGAAAATCCTGCATAATCTTATTAAGACGTTCCACCCCGACATTGGATTTTCGCGATGGAGTAAGAATCTGAAGGTCATACACATCGGCACCTACATAATCCGGAAGTTTGTCCTTAATAAGCGTTTTCATCGCATTTATTATATTGTCTGCACCGTTTCTGTGAACAAAGAGAAAATCCTTGCTGTACTTGTTAAGTACTACCTCCTCACCCCTGTTTATCTTATGGGCATTAATAATAATCTCACTCTGTGCCGCCTGTCTGAATATCCTCTCCAGCTTAACAACCGGAAAACATCCGGATTCTATGATGTCTTTAAGTACATTTCCCGGACCTACACTTGGAAGCTGGTCCACATCACCTACAAGAATCAGTTTCGTTCCAATCGAAACAGCTTTAAGAAGTGAATTCATAATGCTAATGTCTACCATCGACATCTCATCAACAATAATAACATCAGCCTCAAGCGGATTATCTTCATTTCTCTCAAAGAACATAGACAGACCTGCTGCCGACTTTCTGTCACCATCCGGCACGCCGCCGCTTATCTCTAACATTCTGTGGATTGTCTGTGCTTCATAACCGCACGCCTCAGTCATTCTCTTGGCTGCACGTCCCGTAGGCGCTGCCAGCCTGATTTCCAGACCTTCCAGCTCAAAATATTTGATTATTGTATTAATAGTTGTAGTCTTACCGGTTCCCGGTCCGCCAGTAATAATAACAAGTCCGTTTCTTACTGCTTTCGCAACAGCCTCTTTCTGTATATCATCAAGATTTATGCCTTCTTTATCCTCAATCCTTGCAATCCTGTCATCTATGAATTTCTGGTCTTCCTCAATCTGGACATCAAGATTATTAAGCATAGCTGCAACATTTGCTTCCATGTTGTAATACATGCGGGCATAGACACATTTTACATTGTCCTTAACCTTGACAACTATCTTCTTATCCATTGTCAGGTCCATAAGATATTTGTCATAGTCCTGGACATCAATCAAAAGCAGTTCGTTGACCTGACGCACAAGCTTATCATACGGAAGATATGTGTGTCCCTGCATTGTCGCCTGGTTAAGCACATAAAATATTCCGCTCTTAATCCTGAATTCAGAATCAATCTTGATTCCGGCACGCGAAGCAATCTCATCAGCCGTCCTAAAACCGACACCCTCTATGTCATCAGCAAGCCTGTACGGATTCTGTTCAAGAATGTTATAAATGTCGTTTCCATAACGCTTAAATATTTTGTTGGCAAGATTCATCTGGATTCCATATCGCTGAAGAAACATCATTGCTTTTCTGATGTCTTTCTTGTCAATAAGCTGGTTTGCTATATCCATAGCTTTAGACATGCTTATTCCTTTAATCTCAGCCAGACGCTCCGGTTCTTCTTCCATAATCCTGAATGTATCATCGCCAAATGTCTTAACTATTCGTTCAGCCATCTTCTCGCCGATACCCTTGATTGCCCCGGAGCTTAGATAACGCCTTACGGATGCAGCATCATCCGGCGCCCTGAACTCATAAGATGTGACTTTAAACTGCATGTAGTAAACTGCATGCTTAACAAATTCGCCTTGTGCAGTAATAAATTCACCTGTGTTGATATAGCTTAACACTCCAACACAGGTGATTTCTTCATCATCATATACAATATTAAAAACCGTATATCCATTGTCTTCATTCCTGAAGATAATATTCTCCACAAAGCCCTCTACATATTTCACAGACTCGTAATCCAATCTGTTATCTCCTTTATGTTAAATATTATTCCTGCTCATCTGCCTTAGGAATAGACTCCGTAGAATAATTTCTCTTCATCTGTTCATAAAGCGTCTGTGCTATTCCAAGTCCTTTGCCATGATTAGAATCAGTCATAAGCTTGGCATAAGATGACACCATCTCATCTCCAAAGTAACTTCCCAAAGTATTAAGTGAAGTATCCTCTGTTCCGCCAATTCCAGCCATAGAAGTAAACAGATTGCTATCCTCGTCTTCTGAATCAATCTTAGCCATCTTCTCCATTGACTTAAGAACCTGTTCAACAAAATAACTTTCAAAATCCTTGCATACAGACATAAGTTCATCGTCTGATGCCTTAGAATAATCAGTATCTGTAAGTTTATTAGTTAAAGAACCCGCTTTAGAATCATACACATCTGAATAATTCTTACTGCTAAGTCCCGTAATAGAATCACTCATACACTACACCCCGCCTATCTCTTAAGGTTATTAGCCTGCTCCATCATTGTATCAGATGTTGTTATAGCCTTAGAACATAATTCATACGCTCTCTGTGCTGTAATAAGATTAACCATCTCAGTTGCAACCTGAACATTAGATGATTCAAGATATGACTGTCTTAATGAGCTCTTCTTTCCAACTGCATCATACTCTTCGTTAAGTGCAGTTCCTGACGCCTCAGTCTCTGAAAGGTAGCTTCCACCAATCTTATCAAGTCCTGCCGGATTAGAAAACTGATATAAACCAATCTTAATACCGATTGGTGCCGGATTGTTAGACTCGTCAGGATATAAAAGGTTGCCGTCTGTATCAATAGTAATAAGATTAGTCTTATAATCCTCACCATTAGCATCCTGTCCAAGAACTATCTCTGCGCCATCTGCGCTGAGTACAGGATATCCTTCAGAAGTACTAAGCATTACACCTTCTGTAGCTGTTGCCCATGTAAAATGTCCATTTCTTGTATACACAGTCTCGTCAGTATTAGTATTTCTTACTGCGAAAAAACCATCTCCATTAATTGCAAAATCTGTTGTACTGTCAGTTGCATTTAATGCACCCTGTGTATATATTGATGTTACTGCTGAAACTCTTGAACCAAGTCCAACCTGTGCTCCAACAGGTTTATTCTCTCCGTTGGCAGAAGTAGTCTTCGCCTGAAGATTCTGGTAAAGCAGAGACTTAAACTGAGTCTGCTCCTGCTTATATCCTACTGTATTAACATTTGCCAGATTGTTGGCAATAGTATCTACGCTTGTCTGCTGGCTCATCATTCCTGATGCAGCAGTCCACAATGATCTCATCATGTCGTCAGTCCTCCATATGTATATGCCTAACAGTTGTTACTAAATCTCAGATATAGATACCATCTTTCCTAACATCTCATCGATAGTATTCATAATCTTCTGATTACTTTCAAAATCTCTTGCAATAGATATCATATCTACCATCTCTGTTACCACATTAATATTGGAAGCCTCCAAATATCCCTGATTAACTGTTGCTGCAGCATCTGTCTGTGTTGCGCCATCTACAGCTCTGTAAAGATTCTCGCCGTATGCCTCAACATAGTCATAATTCTCAAAATCTACAAGAGCAAATCTGTCTACATACTGTCCGTCAGCATATATTTCGCCACTCTCTTCTACAGTCAGTTTTTCAAAGTCTGTAGGTAACTGTATCGGACCATTCTCGCCCAATACAAAATCACCATCCTTGGTTACCAGATAACCTTCACGGTTCATCTGGAAAGATCCGTCCCTGGTATAAAGCGTTGAAGTTTCTCCAGCTTTGTTAGTGAAAGAAATCGAAAACAATCCACTTCCACTCAGTGCAAAGTCAAATGTATTGCCCGTGTTCTGGAAAGAGCCCTGATCCCAGCTTCTGAAGGATTCTCCTACTTTCGCTCCAAGATTCAGAGTTCCGATATTCTGATTAATATAGCCCACAGTTTCATCTTTAACTTTGATGCCATAAACATCTTTAAACGACTGTGTCGTAAGGCCTTCTTTCTTATAACCTGTGGTAGTTGCATTAGCCAGATTATTAGACACTACATCCAGTCTCTTCTGCTGAACTGTCAAGCCAGAGTACGCTGTATAAAGCCCTTTTACCATAGCCCGCCTCTTTCTTGATAATATATTCTTCCGGCATAAAAATTGTCCATTCTGCCAGAATGTTAAGAAACATTTGTAATAATCTTATTAAAAATGTTTCAGGTTACTTAACTTCGTCTCTGTAGCCTGCAAGGAACTCAATAAACTTACCTGTACCAATAGCAACACATGTCATTGGATCTTCGGCTGTCATCGTATTAATTCCTGTCTTGGCTTCAATTAAATCCTCAAGTCCTGAAAGAAGACTTCCGCCTCCTGTAAGGACAATTCCTCTGTCTGCAATATCAGATGCAAGTTCTGGTGGAGTCTTCTCAAGAACGCTGTGAACAGCTTCAACAATCTGTGAAGTTGCCTCTCTTAAAGCTTCCTCTGTCTCCTCTGAGCTTACCTCTACAGTCTTAGGAAGACCTGTTACAAGGTTTCTTCCTCGTACATTCATAGTTGTGACTTCTGCCTTAGGATAAGCAGAACCAACCTTTATCTTAATATCTTCTGCGGTTCTTTCACCAATAAGAAGATTATGCTTCTTTCTCATGTATCTTACGATAGCTTCATCAAAATCATCTCCGGCAATCTTAATAGAAGTACTTACAACAGTTCCTCCTAAAGAGATAACAGCGATATCAGTTGTACCACCACCGATATCAACAATCATATTACCGCATGGTCTTGAAATATCAATACCTGCACCGATAGCTGCTGCGATAGGCTCTTCAATAATAGCAACCTCTCTTGCGCCTGCCTGAAGAGTAGCATCCTCAACCGCCTTCTTCTCAACCTCAGTAACACCTGAAGGTACGCATACACTGATTCTAGGCTTCTTAAGCATTCTCTTGCCGATAGCCTTCTGGATAAAGTACTTAAGCATCTTCTCAGTTACAGTGTAATCAGAGATAACACCCTGACGAAGAGGTCTTACAGCAACGATGTTACCTGGTGTTCTACCAAGCATCAGTCTTGCTTCCTCACCGATAGCCTTAATCTTATTAGTATCCCTGTCAAATGCAACAACTGAAGGCTCTTTAAGAACAACACCTTTGCCTCTGATGTACACAAGAATACTTGCAGTACCTAAATCTATACCAATATCTGTTGATAACATGATAATTCCCCTTTCTTATAAAACAATGCGGACCTTCTGCTTGTCCGATATATTCAGATAAAACATAAAATCAAAAGTCATAGAAGCCATGTGTACCCATGGCTAATCACCATTATATACATAAAAAAGGAAATTTAAAAGCCCTAAATAAAAAAAATCTATCTAAATATATATTTTTATAAATATTCAAGAAGCAATATGTCTTGTAAATGTATATCGGCATTAATTTGTGCCTGCTTAATATTCTGCCCGCGAATTTAAAAATATTTTGATTTTAAGATACATACATATTATAATGTGGTGGATTAGGATTATAACTTGCATATATTAAGGTAATATTAAAGTTATTTCTGAATTTAAGTGTATAGGAGATTGCTATGAATATCCGTGTATTAGATAAAAATGATAAGGCTGCCCTTGAACAGCTTATATATACTATAGAAAATGCTCTTCCTGTTCCGGAATGGTGGATTCCTATTGATGATATTGAACGCTCACATTTCTTTGATGCTGACTGGACATGCTTCTTAGGTGCATTTAATGACGATAATGAACTTGTTGCCGCCAGCGCCCTTTTCTTTAATGAACATGAATTTGCCGAGGAAGCTGAAAAGCTCGGTCTCGACATTCGTTCTACAAATGTAGCTGAAGTCGGACGATGCATGGTTCACCCGGACTTCCGTGGTCACAATCTCATGTGTGAGCTTAACAAGTGCCTCTGCACAATTGCCCGCAACCGCGGCATCGACACAATCATCGCCGTAGCCCACCCTGACAACGTCGCCAGCAATTCGTCTTTCCGCCGTCTCGGTGCAGAGCTTAAGGCAACTGCCACTGTATTCGGCTCTTACCAGAGGAATATGTATATTCTGCCGTGGTAGGTGGGTAGCGGGCTACAATTCTTCCTTAAGGCATTCAAGTAGTCCTTTGCAGCCTGCCAGAACATCCCTGTAAGTTGCCTCAAAATCTCCCGTATACCATGGATCTGCCACATCAAGTCCGCTTCCCGCAAAAGTAAGCAGCTTATATATCTTCTCATCCGGATCTCCGCCTGATATTCTCTGCATATTACGGATATTCTCCGTGTCCATTCCAATAAGGTAATCATATTCCTCATAATCATTCAGAGTCATCTGCACTGCCCTGTGAGGAATCACCGGAATTCCTTCTTTCTTTAACTTGGCAACAGTGCCATGATGCACCCCATTACCAATCTCCTCGCGGCTTGTCGCCGCAGAATTGATATAGAACTTATCAGCAAGTCCCTCTTTTTCAACTAAATATGTCATTACGCTTTCCGCCATAGTGCTTCGGCAGATATTGCCGTGGCAAATGAATAATACTTTAATCATCTTTTTATATCTCCATTTAAGTCTTGTATTTCTTCTCAAACGCTTGATATTTCAGGGTTTTCCGACTTTTGAGTTT